>FWWM01003220.1_pt1 | contig 41327 bp, 37 predicted proteins | sample 2228351 | NCBI WGS metagenome assembly FWWM01 (sample SAMEA103939774, study PRJEB20133) | metagenome
TATTGTCGGTCGTAACGATAAGTTGCACATTGTAGGCACCATGATTGGCAAAAGTGTTGGATGGATTTTGCAGGTTAGAGGAGCCGGGATTGAAATTCCAGTTCCATTGCGTGATATTTCCGGAAGAGACAGAAGAGAGATCGACGAAAGAAGAGGGTTGACCGAGACAAACATCATTGGCAGAGAAATTGGCTACAGGTTTAGGAAACACGGTGATATTTTGATAAGCAGTATCGGAGCAAGTATTGCTATCCGTAACAATTAACATATAACCGCCGGCATTATTTAAATTCACGTTGTTTAAAAATATCTGTTGCGACTGTGAAAAAAAATTATTTGGACCTGACCATTCATAAAAACTTCCACCCTGTCCGCTCAAAACTATATTTTGCCCTTCACAAACGGTGTCAATGGCATTTATCGACGCTACCGGATTTTGATGAACAATCACATGAACGGTATCATAAGCACAAAACTCCCGGGACATAACCAAATAAACCCCGGAATCTTGCAAAGATGCGTTTTGAATGGATATGGTCAATGAACCGGAAGTAAAACTTGCCGGACCTGTCCACATTACAGAACATGCCTGATTATAAACCAACGAAGCATTCAGTTCCAAATTTTGCCCCTCACATACAGGTCCATTGTATGTAGCCTGAATAACGTCTTTGGGAAAGTATAACTTCAAGATAAACCCATCATCTTTGCCAAAGACTGTATTATCATAAAAAGCGCCATTGCCCGGATTTTTCAATGGATAGGTGTTAGTATCCTTGGCATTTACCCACTCTCCCGTAATGTATAGATTATCGTTTTGATCCATGACAATGCTTTCCCTGAAATCAAACCCATCCCCACCAATATAAGAACTCCACAAAAAATAATCGTAACGGTCAAATGAGGCAATCACTATATCTCTTGTACCATCAAAGGTGCTGTCAATAAAAGACAGGCATACATCTTTCAAAGGCACGTCTTGTGAATTGGTGTTAAAACTAAAGTAAACCCTTCCACAATTGTCAATAGCAATGGTTCGAAAAGAACTGATCCATTCCTTATTGTTGCCGCCAAAATAAGTAGACCAAACTAACTGAGAATTAGCTGAAAATTTTACATAAAATATGTCTTGTCCACCATTTAACGTACTATCTATAAAACTTCCCGAACTTTTAAGGGGTAAATCATTAGAAGTAGTCAAACCTTCTATGTAAATCTCCTGCGATAGACCAATTTTAAGTGATCGGGCATAATCATCGGCACTTCCTCCAAAATAAGTTGCCCAAAGAATGTTTCCGGAAGGAGAAAATTTCAAAATCAATGCATCATCACCTCCGGATAAAGTATCTTGATAAAAGTTTCCCATGTTTTTTGTATATAACCCGGGGGAATTTGTGTAGCCGGCAACCAACAAATTGCCAAATTGATCACATTCAATAGAGAAAGCGCTTTCGTCATTTATTCCGCCATAATAAGAGCCCCACAATTTAGTTCCGATATTGTCAAATTTAAACACAAAAATATCGGTATTGCCTGCATGAGCACTCTGAGGATAACCCGGAATAGAATTTACAGGAAGATCGGTGGAATACGTAGAACCGGCTATAAAAATATTTCCGTTATTGTCAACGTCAATACTATATGCCCGTTCTTCAGCATTTCCTCCTAAAAATGTAGACCAAACCAGTGTTCCATTTGTTGAAAACTGCAATATAAATGCATCCCAATCAGACCCTTTATTTGCCTGAAAAAAAGAACCGGGTTTTTGTAATACCGGAAAATTGTTTGATTTTGTATAACCGGTCAAATAAATATAACCATTTTTATCAAACACAATCGAGGTTGAAACATCAGTCAAAGTGCCTCCATAAAAAGTGCTCCAAAGCAGTTTTCCCGTATTATCAAATTTCATTATCAAAACATCTCCCGTGCCTGCATAAGTTTTTTGAAAATAGCTGTCTGTGTTGACCAATGGGAAATTGGCAGATGTTACATATCCTGCTACATAGACATTCCCATTAGCATCCACATCAATGCATTGAGGACCATCCAGCTGAGAACCGCCAAAAAATGTTGACCAGATTATTTGTGGATCAATGATTAACTTTTTATCCGGATTTTTTTTCAATCCTTCCGGTTCAAACTTTACGAATGTCTCAAATCCTTTGTCATTATTGAATAACCGGGAATGTTGCCGATGAATAATAAAATTGGTTTTTATCGTTGAGCTTCCAATAAAACTTACCGGACTGGCTTCCTTGAATAGCCCCATCATGGTATTAATTTCCAACTCGCCCATTTTATTTATTTTCAAGGGCTTTTTTGAACGATAAAGCAATTCTATTGCTTTATAATCACCACCCGGATGTATAACAAAATCGTATTTAAACTGTCTATCTTTCGTAAAATAAAGCACCCAGTCAATTTTTTCATATACATTTTTAATGACCAATGCTCCGTATTCTTTCACGCCATAAATTCCATCACGGCAATGCGGATAAAAAAAGTTTTTGGATCCTTCAAAAGGATTCAATTTTTCAATATTCTCACTTTTTATTTCTCCATTATTCAGTATCAACTCAATAATTTCGCTGTTGATTTTAAATTCCTCCTCTTCATGTCTGTTGAAAATATTTTCTTGGGAAATATTTTCAGATGCTTCTTCTTCAATTTTCACCACTTCAAATACTATCCCGCTCTTGGTAATCCATAAATTCATATTGGCCGAATAACTTGCAAAAAGAACATCTTGAGCCGGATTACCGTTTATATCTATCATTTGACCAAGATTCTCGACAAATCCGCCAAATTTTTCGCTTTTTATTGAAAGATTGTTTTGTTGAAAAAAATCATGCCGTATCGACAAAACAGATTTTGTCAGAAAAAATGTCGTGAGTAGAAAACACAATTTTAATGAATGCGGTCTCATTCATTTTGTGTTGCATTCAACAAATTTAACGATTAAATCTGAATACCTCAATAAATTAGAGAAATTGCAAAAAAATCACGATGAAAATCATAAAATTCAAAATGATTAACTGAAAACCCGAAAAATTAAACTATTTTTTACCTTACTTCACAAAGAACCTATTCCAAATGATGTTCTTTTTTAATTTTTTCTACCAACGACCTTCGAATAAGAAATAAAATAAAACAAAAAACAGGCAATAAATAATACAACCAGGTTTCTTTTATTCCTGCGGCCATCGTCAAAGAGATTACAACCGACAAAGACATAATGGCCAGAGCAAGCCATATCCACATCATCATCTTGTGGTATTTGATCATTGATTTAGGATTCATCTTCAGTAACTTTTATTGTGCCATTAATTTTTTTGATTTTATATTTTGTAAATTGTTGATCGGCTTCAAAACCTTCACCACGTATAATTTCATCAGCCGTAATTATTTCAACTTCACTATTAGTGTGTATGATTTCCTTTTTTTGATCCCAAATCAACTGCTCGGTTCTAAGCTGCTTATTTTCAAACAAATCTTTCACTATCACATTATGTTTGGCAATCATCAATGCTTTATCCTGGTATAGCTCTGCAATTTCACAATTTATTTCAGATTGAACATTTCCGGCACTATCAAAAAACAAAACATTCACTCCCTGAGTCAATAAAGTAAAATTTTCAGGTTTTTCATAACGCGTCATTTTACCTGCTTTTACTTTAATTTTTGGCTCTCCAAATTCGGTGTAATCCAATGTGACATTAACCGCCTCTTCTGCAGGATATTTTTCTTTTACATATTTTTCCAATTCTGATTTATCATAAGTACAAGCAAAAAAAATAACCCCGGCAAAAATAATAGAAACCGGGGCTATCCATTTTTCTGACATAAATAGATTTATTTTGTTCTTACTGTAACCGTTTCGTTGATCCAACAACCAACTGTGTAACTATCGCCATCTTTCAACCCTTGAAAAAAACAATCTTCTTTTTTGGGGAAATATGCCGAATAACTATTGATTCGCGATTGTGCTTCTGAAGAAACGGATGCGTCCACTGCCTTTGCTTTCTGATATTTTTCAACGGCTGCTATATAAACCATTCCACGAGCACAAGGATCATCTCCGCAAGATGAAGCTGAAGCCGCATAGGCATCTCCAATCAACAAATATGCCTGGCCAAGAGAAGCATTGAGTCCGAGTGCTTTCTGGGCAGCTGTCCTTACCGCCGGATAGTTTCCCATTTTTAAATAAATCACTGCCTGTTTGATATAGTAATCGGCTTTGGTGGCAGGATCACTTTCTTGTTCAATTGCTTTATCGATATAGCTCAAAGCTTGAGAATAATCTTTTTTGCCAAAATATACCATTGCCATATTTTTTGCAGCTTCGGCACTTGGCTCCAATTTGTATAAACTTTCTGCCAGTTTAATATAGGAATTACTTTCGGTACACCCCTTTGAATCCATCATCGACGCCCATTTTTTTAGCCACTCGATATTGTTTTGATTGGCTTCGAAGTTTTTTTCCACTATTCCCACCAAAGTTTCGCAGTTGAGATAAGGTGCCGCCAGTTTTTCTATGTTTTCAAGCGCTGTTTTATAATATTGACTATATTTCTGATTATTTTGAATGTTCCATTCGGCTATTGATGCTGTAGTATTGAAATTTTCAACCACTTCCGAAGGAGATATTTTCCCTTTCTTTTCCATGTCGATGCTGGCCATCATAAAATATTGTATCGTTGCAATCAAACTCTTGTTACCCATACCGCTCACACTTTTCTTTAACATTTCATAGGCCTCTTCCACCTTTTCAGGACGGTATTTATATAAATCGGCTCCTTTATAACCCAATATCATCTCTTCTTTGCCAAAATTTTCTATTCTCCTGTCATGAATCAATAAGATTGTATCGATGTATGCTTCCTTCTTGGCTTTGTCTTTTTCATTTTTGATAAGGGCTTCATAAATATCCACTCCGTCAAGATACATCTTTTCGCTGGAAGCAGGACATAAACTAAAAGGAATAATCCAATAATTGCGTGCTTGAGCAGGATTTGATTTTATAAAATCTTTGTAAAGCGACAATCCTTCTATACACCGGATGCTGTCTTGCGGTGTTTTACCATATTTCCCTTGGGCTTGTAATTGAAAACTTCCGATTAAACCTAATGCTGCTATTAACCATATTTTTTTCATAACTCTAAATTTTAATAATACTTGCGTTTTATAAACCATTTGTCGGCAATATTTATGCCAAGATAAAAATTCACAAAAAATTCTCCGGGATATCCGGCATCCCTAAACCCCCGTTTCCCAATCTCTAAGGCGACATTGATGTAGTTTTTGGTAAAATTTGCCTGATTTTTCGACATTCTGACAGGTATTGAAAGGCCCAAATTTAAAGAATATGATTCAAACGGCTTTTGATACAAGGTGTAAAATCCATTAAAATATTTAAATGCGCCTGAATAACGGAATGTTTTTATTCTTTTGATGCTGTTTGCGTCGGGAAGCCAGGATAAACCGGCCGTCAGACGATGGTTGTCTGCCATTGTTTCGTTAAAAACTGTTTTGACTCCATTCCATTTTTCAGTTTTATATTCTCCAAAAATTGCAAGATGGTCGTTCTCCCAAGTAATTCCGGCTCCATATGACCGGGCAAAAGTCACCGGAAAATTGGTTTGATTGAGATAAAGCACAGTATCTTTGATACTTTCTGTACTTTCCGTCCCTTTGTATGTGTATAATAACTGATCGTATTCTGATTTTATCTGTGTCGACGGTTGCCAGGTAATTGCCAATTTTAATTTACCTTTCAGAAACTTATGATTGATGTAATTCAGGCCATAATTAAAATAATAATCGTAAGGGCTGACCGACTGAATGAAGCGGCTGTTGTAAACATTGGGAATTTCAAGAAATTCTTTTGACTGAATTTTGAAAACATTTCCAAACACATACCTAAATCCTGCACCCAGTGCAAAAGTATGAATACTGTCAATGGTTTTGTTGAATCCAAGATTGAAATACGCCTGAGTGAACCCTCCTTGCCCGGTGTTTTTAAACCGTATTTTTCCATACAACGGATCGTCGATAGTATCGATAAAGTTGTATCCGCTCCTGGTTAAAGGTTGCAACCCAAGACCGAACCCGATTTTTTTATTTACAATAGGTGCCCCGAAACCAAAATGATTGACAAGTGCATCGAAATTATATGTATTGACATTGTTGTTTTTTGAAAAAGAATGCATATTCAATATACCGAGATCAAACAATGCCAAAGAATAGAATGATGTTATTGCAGGATTGGCCGGAGAAATTATGTTATCACCAATTTGGTTAAGACCTTCTATTCCGATAGAATTGTTAAATGAAGATGAATTATTAATTTCATAGCCATATCCGACCGGAGAATACATAAACTGATTGTAAGATTGAGCCATTGCAACCGCAGTCAAGAAAAAGAGTGAGACCGGAAAAATTATTTTAAAATTCATTAAGTTTATACAATGCATAAATTCCTTTCAATAAAAAATTTGCAGGTGCAAAGATGGCATTTTTAAGGTGGTTTTCAAAATATTTTGAGTCGCCACCACTGATAACGCAAATTCCGTCAGGATATTGCCTAAAAAACTCATCTGTCATTTTAGTTGCCTCCAACACGGCAGAATAGACCGATCCAAGCCAAAGGGCTTGAAAAGTATTTTTAGCCGGGAACGAACAAGTCAAATCTCCAATTTTACCCGAAATATCCGGAAGGTTTGAAGTAAATGCAGGGAACGACTTTGCTCGCATGGTTATTCCCGGACTGATCATACCTCCCAAATGATGATTTTTTTCATTAACAAAATCATATGTTATGCAAGTTCCTGCATCTATCAAGATCAATGGTCTATTTGGATACGCCTCAACACCGGCAGCAATCACAGCCATTCTGTCCTGCCCTATTTGTGATAAATCATAATCGCTCGTAAAATTGAATTTTTGTAGGTCCTTTATGGATTTAGATTCCGATGAAGTATTGATTTTTTTCAGAAACGGCATGATCTCAGAATCTTTCTTGACACTTGCATAAATAGTTTTATCAAACGATGCGTTTGATATTTTTTTGGAAAATTTTTCAATGTCATATTCACAGTCAAATACTTGACCGTGCGGTTGATCATTTTGAAAAACTGCCCATTTGATTCTTGTATTTCCGAAATCGATACAAAGTGTTTTCATTTATGCTTATTCCGGGTTTGTTTACGTCTTTTCCATTCTTTCAACAACAATGACAATTCTCTGCTTTGTTGACCTGCTACCGAGGTATTTTCTTGTGCACGACGAATCAAATAAGGGACAACATCTTCCACCGGGCCGTATGGCAGATATTTAGCCACCCTGTATTGACGGGCTGCAAGATTGAACGAGATGTGGTCGCTCATTCCATATAATTGGGCAAAATAAAAATTTGGATCTTGTTTATCCACATTGTTTTTTTTCATCAACTCTATCAGCAATAAGCAACTTTTTTCATTATGTGTCGCATTGCAAACAGCCACTACATCCCTGTTTTCGACACAAATATGCAAGGCCTGATTAAAAGCATTGTCTGTGGCTTCTTTAAATGGATGTATGGGCGATTTATAGCCGAGTTTTTCAGCCCGCTCCCGCTCCTTTTCCATATAGGCGCCTCTCACAAGCTTAACGCCATAATAAATGTTGTTACGTTTTGCCCATTCTATCGATTGCTTTAAATAATCGAGTCGATCGGTGCGATACATCTGCAAGGTATTATATACCACCGGTTTGGATTTATTAAACATAAGCATGCACTCCTCAACAAGATTATCTACAGGCGTTTGAATCCAGGATTCTTCGGCATCCACAAAAACACTCACATTATTTTCATATGCATACTTGCAAACCGATATAAACCTTTCACGTGCACGAGTCCATTCATCCTCTTCCTCTTTGCTTAATTTCTCACGTGTACTCAGTTTTTCCAGCAAAGAAAAACGAATAAGACCGGTAGGTTTAAAAACGGCAAACGGAATAGCTTTGTTTTGTTTTGAAAGAAGAATATTTTTTTTAATCTCTGAGGCGGTTCGGTCAAATTCTTCTTCAACCTGCTTGCCTTCCACTCCATAGTCCAAAATGGATTCTACGTTATACCGGTAAATTTTTTCAACTGTTTGCAAGGTCTCTTGTAAATTCTCCCCTCCACAAAATTGGCTGAATAGTGTATTTTTCAAAACCCATCTTACAGGCAGTTTATTTTCGACGGCCCAAAGTGTCAAACTTGACCCTAATCTGACCAACCATGGATAACCGATCAATCGGAAAATCCATATGGCTTTCTTCAATTCGTCATCGTTTTTATATTCAAAAGCTTTTTGCGTATTGTCAAAAATATTTTCTTCGCGATCCATACAATCCTTTTAAAACTTTGGCAAAGTAAATCAAAAAAAAAAGGTAATTTTATCAACGTGTTCAAAATGAAAATCACCGGATATTGAAGGGCGATATTTTTCATGTGCTGAAATTAGCCCTATCTTTGCAGCGTTTGTAAAATTTTGAACGAATCAACATATGCCAAAAAACAAATTGAAAAAGTTTGCAGAGAATTATCAAATGCCACATGTCATTCAACCTACTTTTGAAGAAGTGTTTAACAAAGATTATGTTTTGAAAAACAAATGGAATCAAGAAGAATTTAAACGAATGTCGCCATTGATTCTGGAGTTGGGTTGCGGCAAAGGGGAATATACCGTTGGCCTGGCAGAAAATTTTCCGGACAAAAATTTTATCGGCATCGACATAAAAGGTGCCAGAATTTGGTATGGAGCAAAAGCTTCTCTGGAAAAAGGATTGAAAAATGTCAGATTTTTGAGAACAAGAATAGATTTTTTGAAAAGTTTTTTTGCCCGTAACGAAGTGGACGAAATCTGGTTGACCTTTCCCGATCCTCAAAAAGAAAAAGAAAGAAAACGTCTTACATATGACCGTTTTTTGATGATGTATAAAGAAATCCTTAAGCCCGGGGGTAAAATACACCTTAAAACAGACAGCGATTTGTTATATGAATATACTTTGAATCAAATAGAAAAAACAGGCATGCGTATATATCACAATTCTCCGGATTTATATGCAGACAATCAAAATAGTCAGTTGCCAGTTTATTTGAAGTCCATACAAACACACTACGAAAAAATGTTTTTAAAGGAAAACAAAACGATTAAATATCTCTGTTTTGGTTGGTAAGATGAATAAGGACTCACTGACATTTGAATTGGTATGGGAGATTGTAAGAAAAGTCCCTCCCGGCAGGGTGACCACCTACGGCGCTATAGCCAGATGCCTTGGCACAAGCAAAGGAGCACGATGGGTTGGTTGGGCTATGAATGCGAGTCATCAGGCAGCCAATCCTGTGCCTGCCCACAGAGTGGTCAACCGGAATGGCATGCTCACCGGCAAATGGCATTTTGAAACGCCCGAACGTATGCAACAATTATTGGAAAAAGAAGGCATAAAGGTTGTGAATGACAAAATTGTTAACTTTGAAAAATATTTCTGGGACCCTCTTGAAGAATTGATTTAAAATGACCACAACATTTTTTCTGATCATCTTAGGCCTTGTTTTGTCGGCATTTTTTTCGGGCATGGAGATGGCTTTTATCACAGCCAACCGTTTGAAAATAGAGATCGACAATCAACAAGGGAAATGGTATGGCAGAGTGCTCTCAAAATTTGTTGACGACCCTGCCCCCCTAATCTCAACATTCCTGGTAGGAAATAACATTGCTCTTGTAATTTTCGGATTGTCATTCAATGAATTGTTTGATCCTGTCGTGCAGCAATGGATTAAAGAAAATTACCTGCAATTGATAATCACTACCATAGCTTCCACAGCCATTGTCCTGGTTTTTGCTGAATTTATTCCCAAAATTATATTCGGTTTGCAATCAGATGCGGCTTTGCAAACTTTCTTTCCATTGATGTTTCTTTTTTACATAATTTTTTATCCTATTGTTTTTTTAGTAAATCAATTTATCTTGCTAATCTATAAAATCACAGGCAACCATCAACAAGAAAACAAAAGAATATTTTCCAAACACGACCTTGATCACATGATAGAAAATATCAACGAAGAAGTAGAAGAAAATTTATACAACGAACTTGAAATATTGAAAAACGCACTTGAGTTTACCAACCTGAAAATACGCGATTGTATGGTTCCCCGGACAGAAATTTGCGCCATTGAAATAGATCAACCCATCGAACAATTAAAAAAGTTATTTATTGAAACCGGCTACTCTAAAATATTGGTCTATAGAGACAACATCGACAACATCATTGGTTATGTGCATTCTTTTGAAATGTATAAAAAACCTGAAAGTATCAAACAGGTGCTAAAAAGCACCATTTATTTGCCCGAAACCATGAGTGCCCAAAATGCACTCAAACAATTAATCAAACAAAGGAAGAGCATAGCCGTGGTGCTTGATGAATTTGGAGGAACGGCAGGCATAGTGTCTATAGAAGATATCGTTGAACAAATTTTTGGAGAAATAGAAGACGAACATGACGAACAAGAATTGACCGAAAAGAAAATTTCAGACAACGAATACCTTTTATCCGGACGTCTGGAAGTTGATTATCTTAACAAAAAATATGGTTGGGAAATTCCTGAAAATGAAAATTACTCCACACTGGCCGGGCTTGTTTTACATCATATGCAATCTATCCCTAAACCCAACGATAGAATTGTTATTGACAATTATACCATCATCGTCAAACAAGTCAACAATAAAACCATTGATTTAGTATTGCTAAAAATCAACGATTAATTGCAAAAATTCTTAATACCTTTTACACTTTGAGTTGCAAACTTGTTGTCAAAAAAAGTTATTGGTTTTAGGAACTTTAGTATATTCGCAGCCCGTTTAAAATTATTTTACAATGGCATTAATAGGAAAAATCAGAGAAAAATTTTCAATTCTCTTGCTGGTATTGATAGGCGGATCGTTGCTTGCTTTTATTCTTAACGATTTCTTAAGCAACCGTGGTGCTTTTAATTCTCAAGACAGAAGTGTGGGAGAAATTGCCGGAGAAGAAATATCGGTCTTGGAGTTTGAAAACCGCGTCAATCGCGAAATAGCCAATTATGAAGAAAGACAGCAACAACCGGCCACTGCAGACGTTGTTCAAACCATCAGAGAGCAGGTTTGGTATCAAATTCTTACCGAAAAGCTGATCGACAAAGAAATTGCCAAATTAGGTCTGGATGTGAGCCCCGAAGAACTTTTTGACATGATTCAAGGAAAAAACATTCACCCGCAAGTTAAGCAAGCATTTACCAATCCTCAAACCGGAGAATTTAACAAACAAGACGTTATACGATTTTTGAAAAACATGGATCAAGACCCATCCGGAAAAGCAAAAGCCCAATGGTTGCAATTTGAAGATTTCATTGCAAAAGAACGCTTGAGAAACAAATACTATACATTGATCAAAAAAGGTCTATATGCCACTTCTATAGAAGCAAAAATCGATCATGTCAACAACAACAAAAAAATGAACATTCAATATGTAGTGAAAAGATACGAATCATTGCCCGATTCACTTGTCAGTATCAGTGATGATGAAATTGAAGAATATTACAGCGAACACAAAAATTTGTATAAACAAGACGAATCAAGAGAAATTTTATACGTCAGTTGGGACATCTATCCTACTCAGAAAGATTTTGAGGAAGCACGTAAATGGGCTGAAGATATTGTAGAAGAATGGGCAGCCATAAAAGACCCTAAAGAGGACACCTTGTTTATACTCAACAATTCCGACAACCCCATGGATCCACAATATTATTCTCCCGGAAAAGGATTGCCTTTGGCTTTTGACACTGTTGCTTTCAACAAGCCAGAAGGCACAGTGCTCCCCCCGGTCATGGAAGGCAATGTATATCAAATAGCGAAAGTAATTAAATTTAAAGAAGCCCCCGACAGTGTCAAAGCACGGCATATTTTAATCAATATTGAGGAACAAGATGATAGTGCTGCATTTGCAAAAGCCGATAGCTTAAAAAAATTAATAGAACAAGGAAAAGCCAAATTTGAAGATCTTGCAAAAGAATTTTCGCAAGATTTTGGATCTGCCCAAAAAGGAGGCGATTTGGGCTGGTTTACAGAAGGTGTCATGGTAAAACCCTTTAACGACGCCTGCTTTTCTGCCAAAAAGGGCGAAATGAAAATTGTTAAATCTGAATTTGGCGTTCATTTAATCAAGGTGGAAGATATCGGTAAACCTGTTAGAAAAGCACTTGTAGGCATCATAGAAAGAAGAGTTGAACCGGGCAATGAAACTTTTGAACAGGCATATAACGAGGCCTCCAGCTTTTCCTTTGAAGTCACCGATGCCGAATCATTCGAAAAAATTGCCAAAGAAAAAGGATATATCCTGCGCGAAGCAAATGTCAAACCCAACGATCGTCTTATCAATGACATTGCAGGAGCACGTGAATTGGTCAGATGGGCTTTCAACAACGATAAAAATGAAATTAGCGAACCCATGCGTTTCGACAACAAAATTGTAGTAGCAGTGATTAAAGAAGTATACGAAAAAGGCATAGCCCCCTTGGAATTTGTCAAAGAAGACGTGAAACGTGAAGTGTTAAAAGAGAAAAAATATCAAATGTTTTCTCAAGAATTCGGCACCTACACTTCTTTACAAGAACTATCAGGACGGTTGAAATTGCCTGTAGAGAATGCCGTTGGTATCACATTTGCCAATTATTCTATTCCTAATGTTGGCCGGGAGCCCTATTTGCAGGGAAAAATATTTTCACTTGACAAAGGTCAATTGTCCAAACCCATTAAAGGAAACACCGGTACATTTGCCGTATATGTTTCTGATATTATTGAAGCTCCTGAGATGACCGATCCCGATGCCATTCAGAAAAGAATTATGTCCGGCATGCAAAACAGGGTGCAATTTGAGGTTTATGAAGCATTGCGTGAAAAAGCAAATGTCGTGGATAAAAGAATCAAATTTTATTAATGGACCTATACCGGAAAAAAAAGGGAATGCAATGCATTCCCTTTTTTTGTAAATAGACAAATTTTTGATTTTTCCTAAAGAGGAATAATGTTAAAATCGTATGGAGAAATGTGAAATATATCCTGTCCAAAATGAAGATTTGGATGAGATATATACACTATGCAATGTTTGTCTCGGGAAAAATTATATTTCTAAAAACGAACTGATAAACTTTCCCACCCAACCGTTCGTTGCCTTAAAAGCTGTTTATCAGAATCAATTGGCGGGGATAGCCGTCGGTCAGAAAATTACATGGAAAGATTTCAAAAAAATACTGCATGAACATTTGGTTGAAACAGAAATAAATCTCAATATAAACGACAATAAAATAGTTGGATGGCGAAAACATTTATGTGTTTATCCGCATATGAGAAATAAAGGTATTGGGAAGATGCTGTCAATGCGTTTGCATCAATCATTTATACAAGAAAATATAACCCCGGTGTTTTCTTTCATTTGGGATTATCCGGGCAACATCATGGCCAATATGCTTTCCGGCATGGGATATAAAACTTTGGGAAAAATTGCCTACTTTTGGAAACACGAGAGCTTGCAAAAAAATTATGAATGTCCCATTTGCGGATGTCCTTGTATATGCAATGCAAAACTTATGATGTATGAAAAAAAGTAAAAGATTGTTTGGTTTTTTCCTGCTTCTAATTTTATTGGCCGGTTTGCAGCAATCATGCGCATCACAGCGGAAGTGCAATGGAAAAAAAGGAATCAAAACACCCATGGGATTGATGTAAGCACATTTAACAGCCATGAAAAGATTTTTATTTTTATCTCAGATCCTTTTATTCTTTGCATGCAGCAGTATGAAAAATGATTCAAAAACTACCATCAACAACCTTCCCCCTTTGCATTTTGAAATCATTAAAGAAGGCATGAATGCGTATGCCTTTGATCAAGCACAATTTCGAATAATACAATCAGACAAAACATTTAAACAAATATGGGACAGTTTGAACCAGGACATGCCGGAACCTCTACCGGAAATCGATTTTAATAAAAACATGGTTGTTTTCTATTCCTATGGCCCTTTCAATCATGGTGGATATACATTGAAATTACACGATGTTGAAGAAAATGAAAAAGAAATTATCTTGCATGTTTTTATGCAATCCCCCAATCCTGACGACTTTGTTACTGAAGTTTTGACACATTTATATTTTTTAGTCAAAATAAACAGAACAAATAAATCTGTCAAAATAATTAAAATTGATAAACCCGATTGAACAAAAGCGGCTTCTAAAAGATTTTAAAGAATTGATATTTAGGCGGATTTTATGCAATTTTGTAAATTAATATGAAGCATCTTTGGTTATTGATAACGGTAATGTTTTTGTTCAATTGCAGAAATTTTGGTATTTTCAGCAAAAATAAATTTCAATATGAAATTATAGATCAAGGTTCTTATGCCTCAGGATACGTCAAACCACAAAATAGAGTCCTTGACAATCAAATTGAATTTAAAAATGTTTGGGATAGCATTCACAGCGTAGAACCTTCAGACAAACCCATACCGTTGATCGATTTCGACAAACACGCTGTTTTATTTTTTGCTTCAGGCAGAGATTCACACGGCGGATCTATTTTGCGATTTAAAGATGTGAAAGAAAAAAGAAATGAAGTGATATTGTATTTATATCTCAAAAGCAAAAAGAGAAAAATCGATTCACCGGTAACTCCGGTGATCACAAACCAATATTTATTGATAAAAATAAACAGGAAAGATAAACCATTCAGGGTTGAATACATTCCGGAAAACAGCAATTAAAAATTAAAGAAACTATGGAACAATATCATGCATTATTGAAACACATTCTGGAAAATGGTGTTAAAAAGAATGACCGGACCGGCACAGGCACTTTGAGTGTTTTTGGTTATCAAATGCGGTTTGATTTACAAAAGGGATTTCCTTTGGTAACCACCAAAAAATTACACGTAAAATCGATCATTCACGAATTATTGTGGTTTTTAAAAGGAGAAACCAACATTGCATATTTACATCAAAACGGTGTGACCATCTGGGATGAATGGGCCGATGAAAACGGAAATTTGGGGCCTGTTTATGGTTATCAATGGAGAAGCTGGCCTGATTACCATGGCGGACACATCGATCAAATAACCAACGTCATCGAACAAATAAAAACCAATCCTGATTCACGCAGGTTAATTGTTAGCGCCTGGAATGTTGCTCAAATCGATCAAATGGCCTTGCCTCCCTGTCATATTTTGTTTCAGTTTTATGTAGCCGACGGAAAATTATCCTGTCAATTGTATCAAAGAAGTGCAGACACATTTTTGGGTGTACCTTTCAACATAGCATCATACGCATTGTTGACTATGATGGTGGCACAAGTTTGTAACCTCCAACCCGGAGAATTTATCCATACTCTTGGAGACGCCCATTTATATCTAAACCACATAGAACAAGCCAAATTGCAACTTTCACGCGATTTCAGACCATTGCCAAAAATGAAATTAAACCCTGAGATAAAAAATATTTTTGACTTTACATATGATGATTTTCAATTGGAGGGATATGATCCACATCCGCATATTAGAGCCGAAGTTGCCGTGTAATTTTTTGTTTGAATTATGAAAGGTGTAGTCGTAAAAACAACCGGCAACTTACATTGGATTGAAGGAGAGGATCTCAAAGAATACATTTGTGTCTTAAAAGGCAAATATCGGCTTGATGAGCATCAATTGACCAATCCCATAGCCGTAGGCGATCACGTGGCTTTTGAATGGAATGAAGAAAAACAAAAAGGAATCATCACCCAAATCTATCCTCGAAAAAATTATATCTTACGTAAAGCCACAAAATTATCGCGGCGTTATCATATCATTGCTTCAAATGTTGACCTTGCATTAATTTTCTTTACCATCAAATTGCCCAAAGTATTGCCTGCCTTTATTGACCGTCTGCTTGTGGCTGTAGAATCGTTCAGAATTCCTGCCGCAATTGTGTTTAATAAAATTGACCTGTATGATGAAGACGACCAAATGGAGCTCTCTTATTGGAAAGATGTGTACGAATCGATTGGCTACGAATGCATCCCGGTCTCTGCCGTTACACATACAGGACTGGAGATCGTCAAAGAAAAAATGAAAAACAAAGTATGTGTCATGACCGGCAATTCAGGCACAGGCAAATCATCCTTGTTAAAAGCCATTGCCCCGGAACTTCAAGTCAGAATCGGGGAAATATCTGCACAACATCTCACAGGCAAACACACCACAACTTTTGCGCAAATGTACCGTTTATCTTTTGGAGCGCATCTTATTGACACGCCTGGATTACGCGCTTTTGCCCCGGTAGACATTGAAAAGCAACATCTTTCGCACTATTTCCCGGAGATGCGTGTATACCTTAACCAATGTAAATTTAACGACTGCAGACATATTAACGAGCCCGGATGCGCCGTGTTGGCTGCGCTTGAAGAAGGCAAGATTGCACCTTCACGCTATCAGTCATATTTGGATCTCTATTTTGATGACAACAATGACCCATACAGAAGGGATGAATATGCTTAAATTATGAGAGTAGTAATACAAAGAGTATTGAGTTCTTCGGTGGATGTCGAAGGAAAAACCATTGCAAGCATCAGCAAAGGCCTTCTTTTGCTGTGTGCTTTTGAAGCATCAGATAATGAACAAGACCTGACCTGGATGACAGGTAAAATTTCCCGATTGAGAATTTTTTCTGATAATGAAGGCAAAATGAATTTATCTGTAATGGATATTGACGGAGATGTGTTGGCTGTAAGCCAATTTACGTTGTATGCATCTACAAAAAAAGGCAATCGACCTTCGTTTGTACGTTCGGCACCACCCGAAATAGCCGCCCGGTTATTCGAAAATTTTTGTAAAATGCTATCTGCTTCTGTTGGAAAAAACATCCAAACAGGCATTTTTGGAGCAGACATGAAAGTAAAGCTTATTAATGACGGTCCGGTAACAATAATAATTGATTCAAAAAACAAAGAATAAATGAAAAGTAAAGAAAACATTACGCTCGAGGAGGTCCAAAAACAAGTAGACCAATGGATACAAAACTGTGGAGTCAGATATTTCAATGAATTGACCAACCTTGCTTTACTGACCGAAGAAGTGGGAGAAGTAGCCAGAATTATGGCCCGGCAATTTGGAGAACAAAATTCAAAACCGGGAGAAAAAAACAAAGATTTGGCCGACGAACTCGCCGATGTCTTGTTCGTTTTGGTATGCATAGCCAATCAAACCGGCATTAATTTGAGCGAAGCGTTTCTTAATAATCTGAATAAAAAATACCAAAGGGATAAAACACGACATAAAAATAATAAGAAATTAACCCGATGAATCGTCCAAGGATTTGCAGCAAAACTGTTTTAGATACCACAATACCCGGTATTACTTTCGACGAAAACGGCGTGTGTCATTATGTAAAAATCTATGAATGGCTCGACCGGCAATACCCCATCATCAATGGATACTCGCCATTGTTGGAAAATCTCATTGAAGAAATTAAATCCTCAGGGAAAAACAAGGAGTTTGATTGTGTTGTCGGAGTAAGTGGAGGCACAGACAGTACATACACATTGCTTAAGGCAGTGGAATGTGGATTAAAACCCCTGGCAGTACACTGCGATACGGGCTGGAATTCCGTTGAAGCAGTGAAGAATATCAAAAATGCCTGCAACAAACTAAATGTGCCTCTTGTGACCTATGTTCTGGATTGGGAAGAATTTAAAGCGCTTCAGGTTGCCTTTTTGAAAGCGTCCGTACCGGATGTGGACATCCCTGCCGATGTGGCGATACATTCAGTATTGATAAAAACAGCAGCAAAAGAAGGGATAAAATATGTTTTAAACGGGCATTCTTTTCGCAATGAATTCTTGATGCCTATTGGTTGGACATATATGGATGGACGGTATATTTCTTCGGTTTATAAAATTTTTAACCAGAAAAAACTAAAAAAATACCCAAACTTCACGCTCTTTGATCTTTTTTATTTCAATATTTTGAGAGGAATTAAAGTAGTACCGTTTTTAAATTATTTTGATTATAAAAAACCACACGCAAAACAAGAGCTAAGAGAAAAACTTCATTGGCATGATTATGGTGGTCATCATCATGAATCCATTTTCACACATTTTGTTCAATCATATTACTTACCAAAAAAATTCAATATTGACAAAAGAAAAACCGAACTATCTGCTATGATCCTCAATGGTGTCATAAGCAGGGAAGAAGCTCTTGAAATTTTAAAAACTCCCTATCCATCCATAACCGAGATTGTTGAATATGTTTGTCAAAAATTAGATATTAGCCCCGTAGATTTTGAAAAAATAATGGGGGCTCCCAACAAAACTTTTCTCGATTATCCCACTTATTATCCTTTGATCAAGAAAATCAGACCAATTGTCAAACTCGCAACCCGATGGGGATTTTTACCTGAATTGATTTATCGGAAATATTACTTTTGAAGGTTATTTTCTCTTGATGCCTATTAAAGTAATATCGTCGCCGGGCCCATTTTCTCCGGCATAATTCCATAATGCATCTTCAATTTTTTTTACAATTTGATTAATAGGTTGATGCCTGTTTTCAAAAACAATACGGGCCAATCTTTCTATACCAAATGGCTGTTGTTCATTATTCTGAAGTTCACAAACACCATCGGTATATGCAATTAAAATGGCCCCCGGTGAAGTCAAAACAGAACCTGTTTCTATTTCTTTCATATCAGGAAATGCCCCCAGCATGATGGCTCCACTGTTTAAATAATGCAACTCGTCCTTATCTATAAATATCGGCGGGAAATGGGCGCAATTGATGTATTCCATTTTGTTTTCGGTCAAAGAATATTTGCAAATAAAAAAGGTAATGAACTTTTCTCCTTTGGTATTTTCATAAATCAATGAATTGAGTTTTCTGACTATTTCCTCCAAATCTTGCGTATACTGTATGATAATTTTTATGGCTGCTTGAAGGTTTGACATAATCAATGCTGCAGGTATGCCCTTGCCCGAAACATCGGCAATACAAAACAAGAATGTATCATGACTGATGCGAAAAAAGTCAAAATAATCTCCCCCTATAAATTGATGCGGAACATACAAACTTGCCACAGAAAAATACTCATCTCCGGGCAATTCCAATGGAATTAATTTTTGCTGCATGGCAGAGGCAAGGTCCATTTCTTTTTTTTGAATGGCTTGTTGCATGCTTTCTTTTGAAAGCCGTTTATTTTCAATCGCAACAATAATAATATTCAACAATGTTTGAATAAAGGCCAGATGTTTGATACTCGGACTCAACCCTAGAATTTCCGGCATAATGTCCCCAATGATCAAATATGCAAGAATTTCATCGTTATGATGAACCGGAATAATGATATCGAAATCTTTCAAATCCGGATATTTTTCAGGGCTAATGACCACTATGTCCTTGGTTTCGGGAAGATCCACTTCGGGTCTTATCTGTTTGGCGAGTTTTTCGTCAACATTTCTTCGTATGACATTTTCCCACTCTCCTATATTTTTAATATACAACAAAATTCTTTGAATCCCCAATCGATGAGCCACCTCCATTAAAAAGAAATCGATCAATTCTTCCTTGGTGGCATTGTTGTTTATGGCAAATGTCAAATCTTTTAATACATTCAACTTATACTGGGAAAGATTGTGTTTGCGTGTTTTCATAATCTTTTTTCACTTTTAAACCACTCCAACAACTGTTTTATTCCTGCCAATTCTCTGAATTTTTGAGATGCTTCGCCGGCCGGTGATCCAAAATATTTTTTTCCTCCATCAATGGATTTATCTACGCCCGATTGGGCATAAACCACCGCATCGTCACCAATATGAATGCCGCTTGTGATACCGACTTGTCCCCAAAGTGTGACCCTGTTGCCAATAGTAACACATCCGGCTATTCCTACTTGTGCAGCAATCAAACAATTCTCACCGATGACCGTATCATGTCCAATATGAACCAAGTTGTCGATTTTTGTGCCTTTTCCTATCTTGGTGTAGGACGATACCCCTTTGTCTATTGTGCAATTGGCTCCTATTTCGCAATTCTCTTCAATGATTACACCACCACAATTGTTCAATTTTACGTATTGGCTGCCCTCTTTCCGCTTATAATAAAACCCATCTGATCCAATCACTGTTGATGCATGTATGATGCTGTAGGATTTTATAATGACGTTTTCATATAACGTTACATTCGGATGGATGACACATCCGGCTTCCACTATACAGTTGGGTCCTATAACCGCTGTTGAATGCACGATGGCAGAAGGATGGACCTGTGCTGTCGGATGAATCTTGTGAATGTTGATTTCCCTGTCGAAAAAATAACTTACTATGAAATTATAATCATCAAAAGGAGACGGGCTGATGATCAGTCCTTTTCCGGGCGGACATTCAACTTCTTGATTGATGATGATAAATGTGGCAGGAGATTCCAATGCTTTTTTGTAATATTTGGGATGATCCACAAACATAATGTCTCCTTGCTCTACCCGATGAATTTCGTTTATGCCTTCCACCGGCATATCACCATCACCGACATAAGGCCTTCCCAATAACTTGGCAAGATCCTTAAGCAAAATTTTTTTGGGAAATTTCATTTTTTATGGAATTTAATCTATTTTTTAAGTCCTGAATATCCTCAACGGTAATATTTAAATGCGTCACCCATCTGAACCATTCTCCCATACGGGTATAACCAATGGAGAATTTTTCCAACAAATTTATCCAAATTGATGACTCTACAGAAGGTCGATACAAAATAATATTTGTTTGCACGGGTTTTATCTCATCGGCCAATTTAAGCTCTTGCAACGTTTCTGCCAACTCGTATGCATGTTTGTGGTCTTGTTCCAAACGATCAATATTGTTTTGCAAGGCAAAAATGCCGCAGGCAGCCATATATCCTGCCTGTCTCATCCCTCCACCAAAAAGTTTTCTGATTCTACGCGAAGATTTTATAAATTGCTCATTTCCACATAATACGCTTCCAAGAGGAGCACCCAGTCCTTTCGACAAACAAATGCTCACCGAATCGACGTAAGAACAAAAATCCCGGGCACTATAACCTGCTGCTATACATGCATTGAATAATCGAGCACCGTCTAAATGCACTTTTAACCCATGCTTTTCTGATAAATCTTTTATTTTTTTTACGTTTTCAATAGGCCAAACACTTCCTCCACCTTTATTACACGAATTTTCCACAACAATCAATTGGGTTGGAGGAAAATGAATATCATCGGGATTGATCAATGATTCTACTGCAGTATCATCAAACACTCCATTGCCCCCTTTGATGGTTTTGGCAGTCAAACCCGAATGAAACGCCGGACCTCCGCCTTCATATAACAACACATGGCTGTATTCGTGGACAATCATCTCTCCGGGGCTTGACGTCCATACTTTTATGGCAATTTGGTTGGCCATTGTTCCCGATGGACAAAAAAGTGCATCTTCCTTTTCGGTGATGCAGGCAGCCAACTTTTCCAATTCTCTTACCGTAGGATCTTCACCCAACACATCATCCCCCACCTCGGCTTTCAACATAAATTCCAGCATTTCTCCGGACGGCTTTGTCACCGTGTCACTTCGTAAATCTATAAATTTCATTTTACTTTCCTTACTTTTGCTTTCAATAAACAAAATCCAAAAGTATGAAGAAATTATTATTTGGCGTCATTTTAAATACTATTGCTTTCGGTTTGTGGGCACAAGATGATATTGATTTCACCCCTCCAAAAACAATCAACATAGATGATGAAAGTGACCTGACCAATCAATGGGAAACTACCTTAGGTTGGGGATTTATCATTGCCCAGCCAAACGCTCCGGGTGCCGAAATCAAACCTGTTTCCAGTCATCAATTTCATTTTGGTTTAAAATATTTTTTAGACATTTCGAAAATTTATCTGCCGGGTTTTGAGTTAAATTATGAGTATAATACTTATAAATTGGTTCAAGATTCCAATAAAATTTTCCCAAACACTATTTTACATCAAAGGCAACAACTCAACATCAACACGGTAAATATACAATTGAACAATCGTTTGGTTTTCAAGAGAAAAGAACAAAAACCTTATTTATTCATGGATATTTCAGGATATGCCGGATGGAACTTTGCCACATCCGTCTATACTGTCGATACACATACAAGTGCTAACTATTATGGAGGATCCAAGACAGAAGTTTATTACCGCAATCTGATTTATATTGAAGATTTGCAATACGGAATTAAAACCGCTCTTTTTATTAAAAATTTCGGAATTTATGGTCAATACCGTTTGAATAATCTTATTAAAAAATCATTTTACTATCCCGATATGCCACAATGGCTGGTTGGTATCATGATTAAATCATAAATGCATCTGTTTACTTTCCATAAACATTTAAATAATAAGCATAGGCCTCTACAAACAATTCAAAATCTTTGACAGTAACTCCTGTTACAGGAAAACCAATGGCTTCTATGAGCGATAATCGTATTTGACCGTTATTATTTTTTTTATCTTTTTTGATAATTTCATACAAGCGGATCAAATCATTTTCATCGAGTTCGATAAAAGGATACAATTGGGCAATAAATACAGCAACTTCATTGAGAGTGTCCCACTCCAATCCACAAAATTTGTAAGAAAAATACAACTCCATGATCATCCCGGCTGCTACTGCTTCTCCATGATAAATGTCTGCTTTTTTTTCAATTGCCAAAGTTTCTAAAGCATGTCCGACAGTATGGCCAAAATTCAATGCTTGACGCATACCTCTGTCGAGAAAATCGCCCGAGACAATTTTTTGTTTTATTTTCACAGAGAATAAAATAGCTTGTTGTAGCTTTTCAAATTCCCCCAGTGGCATAGTTTGAAGAAAATGCCAATATCCGGGATCTTGTATCAGCGCATGTTTGATCATTTCTGCAAAACCATTTATCATTTGGCGCTTAGAGAGTGTCCTTAAAAATTCAGGATAAATAAATACAGCTTCGGGCAATTGATATGTCCCCAACTGATTTTTATAATGCTTGAAATTCACACCATTTTTTCCACCAATAGCAGCATCACATTGGGCCATCAATGTAGTTGGAAAAAGCACATAATCCACTCCTCTTTTGTAGACCGATGCACAAAATGCCCCTAAATCACATACCATCCCCCCTCCCAAAACAACCACCAATACATTCCTGTCGTATTCGTGTTCCAACCATGTATTCCATATATGTATGCAGGTTTGGATATTTTTATTTTCTTCTCCGTCGGGCAATACAATCACAGGGACATTTTCAGTTACAGGAACATTTTCGTAAAGCAATGGCAAACACTTTTCGGCAACATTTACATCTGTCAGGATTACACAATCCGAATAATTGCGGGCATCGAGAAAATATTTTTCGAAAAACTCAAATACTTCCTTGCCAATGAATACGTTATGTTCTTTTGCGAGTTCCATTTTCGCCGGCAATGTTATTTAAATTTTATGGAATGATACAATTTTATGTTGTGATATAGTCAAATAAACCGTCTGAGTGAAATTATTCACCTAATATACAAAATTGCATAAACAAGTCAGACAGAAAATCCAAATTAATTCTCTGTAGTGGTTTTTCTCGTCTTACGCAATTCAAAGTTTTTACCTAAATATACTTTTCTGACTTGTTCATCATTTGCCAAATCTTCGGCTGTGCCATGTTTTAAAATTTTTCCTTCAAACAACAAATACGCCCTGTCTGTTATCGACAAAGTTTCATGCACATTATGATCTGTTATCAATATTCCTATATTTTTCGTTTTTAATGTTGCCACAATTTCTTGTATATCTTCCACCGCAATGGGATCTACACCGGCAAATGGTTCATCCAATAAAATAAATTTTGGATTGGAAGCCAACGATCTGGCAATTTCTGTCCTTCGACGTTCTCCCCCTGACAATAAATCCCCACGGTTTGTTCTAACGTGTTTCAATCCAAATTCTTCAAGTAATTCTTCCAATCTGTCTTTCTGTTGATGTTTGTCTTTCAAAGTCATTTCCAATACTGCCATGATGTTGTCTTCGACCGACAATTTTCTGAAAATGGATGCTTCCTGGGCAAGATAACCTATGCCTCTCCGGGCTCTTTTATACATGGGCAAATCAGTAATATCTTGATTATCCAGAAAGATTTTCCCTGCATTGGGTTTTATCAGTCCCACAATCATGTAAAAAGTTGTGGTCTTTCCGGCCCCATTTGGCCCCAATAAACCAACTATTTCTCCTTGACGGACCTCTACAGAAACGTTGTTGACGACGGTGCGTGATTTATATTTTTTGAGCAAATTTTCGGACCTTAAAATACTTTGATATTCCATATTAAAATCCTATTTCAAAAGTTGTTCTAATGTTAAATTTGGCAATATTCGGATTATTCAAATGAGTCATTCTCCATAGAGCATCGATTCGAAACAATCTAAAAATATTTTCTACTCCAATAGACGCTTCCATATAAGGGTGTTCCAAAGTGAACATATTGGAAGGGATAATTAATTCTTGCATGTGGTCTTGGCGGCGTGTGCCAATAACTCCTTTAAAAGTAGCCACTTCCCTCCATTTCAGGCGTCTAAGCAACGGAATGTGATTAAAAAAATATCCTTGAAAATGATGCGTTATCATCAACGAAGCCCACCGGTCACTGGCAAATTCAAAATAATTCATAAGGTTAAAGGCCATTGGGTCATAAAAATAAGTTTCATTGCCTTGATGCAGTTCCAACAACGGATAAGGCAATCTCCCCAATATTTGACCTGCTCCTATCCTCCATTCAGTATTGCCAAAAACACCTATTCTCCACTCGTCTTTTAATCCAATGTCGAATCTCCAATAATCGTATTGCCCCAATAGAATATTCTTCAATCCTCTTGTAACTTGTGCCTCCAATACAGGATATTTACTACCTAAACTCATTCTGGTAAATTCCCCGCTCACATATTTTTCCTTGTATGCAAACCGCAGGTATAAAGAAACATCTGTATTTGTAATACTGTTAACAGAAACTATACTTTGATCGGACGCATATTTTTCATATGAAAGTATGCCTCTGGGCGACAAAATCCGGTTTCTGAAAAACAATTTAGTGGTAAATCCCTGGAACCATTCATTTTCAAAATAATATTTTATTTCATTGACCATGGTCAATTTTATATTGGGGCTTCTACGCAAAAATGATGCTAAGATATTGTCTACCTGAAAAGCATTGGGACTTTGCCCCAATTGTTCCAGATCTTTTTTATATGACAATCCCATGACACGAAAAGGGTTTTTACTAAGCCGGATCCTCATGCCTCCCATATATTTCCACTCATTATCTCCGGTGCCATAAGCGCCATAACCTGAAAATTCAATCCAGCGGCTGAATTGATTGCTCGTTCTTCCTCCAAATTTAAACCTCCAATTTTCTACTCTGTTATAACTGATAAAGGTAAAATATTGCCCAATTTCGAATTTCCCCCATTCTTTATATCCGGTCAATATCATACTGATTATTTCGATGGTAGACCTGACAATAGGCACATTCTTTAAACTATCTACCATCTCATAAATAGCTTTTTCTTGTTCAGATAGCTGTTCATGACGTTGTCGGTCCCAGAATTTTTCGTCTTTTGTATCGGCATCAGGAGCAACAATGATATCGTCAACGCCACCAAATATTTGGTCCGGTATCGGCCTGTTGACCAAAATATTTTTATATGATGTGGTTTTACGTCCATACATTCCCATTACTTTATCGTTGGAAGTGATTTGAAAATCCACAATCAGTCGATCTTTTTTAAGCATCCAATATTTTTTTTCCAAAAAAACATATTCCTGTTCTACATAAAACTCGTTGATGAAATTGATATTGGCGTTTTTGTCCATAAATGCTTTTACTGATTTTACAGCATATGTTGTATCATGTATCCACATCTCTCCTTCAAAGACAGGACTCATTTTGTAACGTGGCTTAAATTCAATTTTATAACACCATAAACCATCTATCCAGGTACTATCAGTCAAATAATATTTGTAAAACCTCAGCCCTCCGTCAGCTATAGGACTGACAAAATTTTTTCCGAAAATATTCAGGTAATTATCATAAATATTTACATTTTGATACATATCGCCAAGAAATTGATTAATACTCTCATTTTTAATTCCCGATACTTTTGTGGCTTTGATATATTCTCTTTGAGTTTTGGGATTTTTCCGATAATAATACTGCGAAATGGCTTCAGAAATAAAAATGGGTAAATATGGTTTTTTTTCACTGCTATCGATATTATCGAAAATAAAAGATATTTGTTTGAATATTTTTTTTTCTTTCAATTCTTGTGGGATGTTGTTTAGGTCAAATTCCACCTTATTGTACACTTCATACTGATACGTTTCATATTTTTCACGGTTATTGGCCGGTTTATTTTCAATCACCCTTTCCAGTATTTCTTCGGCCGGATTGCCTGTATATTTCACAACAAACTCTTCCATTTGTATGGCCCCGGGTTCTAATTCGAAATTTATTTGCTGTCTGACATCTTTTTTTACTTTCTTGCTTTGGGGTATATAACATATGAAAGATGCCACAAGACTATCTGTGGCATAATAAGTTTCGATGTAATAATTTCCTTCCATATCGGAAGTGGTGCCTATCTTGGAATTTTTAAAATAGATATTGACAAACGGTAAGGGTTCTCCCGTGGACTTATCGATCACTTTTCCAAAAACAACTGTTTGTTGTCCTTCAACTGTTTTAAATAAAAATATAAATATAACCAATAATGTTATGTATCTAAATAGGTCCCTCATGAATTTTCATGATAGTGAATTTTCAATGCATCCCAATACTCCACAGCTCTGCGCGTATGTGGTATAACTATGCTTCCACCAACGAGATTGGCTATTGCCAACACTTCAAAAATTTCATCGTCCGTAATTTTTTCCAAAAAACAGCGTTCCAAATGATACTTTACACAATCGTCGCAACGCAACACAAGAGAAGCAACCAGACCAAGCAACTCTTTTGTCTTTACGTCCAGCGATCCGGTTTCATATGCAGTTTTATCCAAAGCAAAAAAACGATTTAACAAAAGATTGTTTTCTTGCAATATCTTGTCGTTCATTCTCTTGCGGTAGTCATTAAATTTCTCTACATCGGGATGCATAACTTATCGATTATGAATTTACTTTTTTGGCAATCAAAATACTGATTTCATACAATAAAAACAATGGTAAAGATACCAAAATTTGGCTGGTTACGTCCGGTGGAGTGATAATTGCAGCAATAACCAGTATAACCACAATGGCGTGTTTTCTGTAATGCTTTAAAAAAGACGCATTGACCAAACCAATCTTACTCAGAAAGTATACAAACATAGGCAATAAAAAAACAATTCCGCATGACAAGGTGATCCACGCCACAGATGATATGTATGATTGTAAAGAAATTGTATTCTCTACCATTTCACTTACTCTGTAATTTGCAAGAAATTGCACAGACAAAGGTGTGATTACATAATAACCGAATAATATCCCCAACAAGAAAAGAACAGAACCCCAAAAAACTATTCCTTGGGCAAATTTTATCTCTTCAGGTGTTAGGCCTTCTTTGACAAACCTCCAAAACTCCCAGAAAACATATGGAAAACCTGCCACAACACCCGCTATCAATGAAATAAACAAATGCATGGTAAATTGCCCCGACATGGTAATATTGACCAATTTAAAATCAATGGTTTTTCCGATGCACAAAGCATCACCCAGTCCCAATAAATTTGATAAACGGCAAAACATTTCATAGGTCCAAAAATCTTGCCGGGTAGGCCCCAGTATGATCAAATCGAAAACAATGTCTTTGTATATAAAAGCAGTGATAGACAAGGCCAATACGGCCACAATAGACCGTATCAGATGCTTGCGCAGGGCTTCCAGATGACTTATAAATGATTGTTGATTGCTGTCTGCCATAAATGAAAATGTATGCAAATTAAGGCAATTCTTTTATTTCAGATGCTTATTATATTCCATATCGAACCACATGGCAAAAAGCAAAAACAAAGACGCACTCATAAAACTAAACAATGCGGCAAGAGCATTAATCGGGGGAATATGACCTGTCAGATGCCACATATAAAACAAACGGACAAACAACATAATTGTCAATATTTTAAAGATAACTCCAAAAAAGTAAAAGAAAACCAAAGGATGAAAATTTCTGATGATGTATTTTTCTTTTAACCTCCATAGAAATAATTTCAACAAAAGCCAAGAAATAGTAAAAATAACTTTAGGGATTTTGATACCTGATTTTTCTCCGATATTGTAAACCGGCCTCACAGGCACATCTCTCACTTTTAAATCATAAACATTTAGCCGCACCAACAAATCATTGGGTTGACCATAGCGTGGATACATTTTATCCCAATCTATCAACTGCAAAGCTTTTTTGTTTATGGCTGTATATCCCGATTGAGAATCGGCAATATGCCAATATCCCGAAGCAATTTTAGTTAACAACGATAAAACAGCATTTCCAAAATATCGAATTTTCGGCATTTTTTGATATGCCTCACCGGTAAAAAACCGATTTCCCTTTGAATAATCAACCTCACCACTGACCACCGGATCGAGAATGGAAGGCAAATCGGCAGGATCCATTTGTCCATCTCCGGCCATAACAACAGCCACATCATACCCGTTCTTAAGCGCCCATTTATATCCATCTGCGATGGAAGCTCCTACCCCTTTGTTTTCGGAATGCACTATCAATGCTATTCTGCTATCTTTTTCCTTGAGAGAGTTAACAATCTCTGAAGTTCTGTCCTTGCTTGCATCATCCACCACCACAATGGCATCCACCCATTCCGGAATAGTTTTCAAAACACCTGCTATCAATTTCTCTTCATTGTAAGCAGGCACTACCACAAGTATTTTTTTGCCCTTATACATAAAATCTGCACGAACTTAAAAATTTATTTCATAAAATTAATGAAAGTAAAAACAAACAAATCATCAAAATGCGAAATAAATGTGCAGTTTACCATGAAGTACTTGTTTTGCGAATCACTTTCTGAAAATGTTTCTGCTAAAAACAGCCAATAATTTGATTTTTTTCATTGATGGATATTGTTGTTATTTTTAGAGAATTTTTAATTCTCGTAAGATAATATTGTCAAATTACAAACACGATAGTAAAACTCTATGACATAAAGACAAAATTATGATTAAACAATTGCATAAATTATGACAATTGTGAATAGAACATCAACTTCAAAAATTTAACATCATCTGCCGGAAATGGCTTTACCATCAGTATGCTTGTATAAGACTCTCATGAATTTAGCTCAAATAGTTCTTCTTTAACGGCATTTCTTTGTATTCCATTAGATCCGTTATTTTTTGAAAAGCGATATTTTATTTTATACAATAAATAAAGCATCACGGGAACAATCACAAGGGTTAGGAAAGTGGCAAATGTGAGACCAAATATAACTGTCCAGGACATAGGTCCCCAGAATGCCACATTATCTCCACCAAACCAAATTTGAGGATCCCAATCCGACACAAGAGTAAAGAAATTGATGTTCATACCTGTTGCAAGGGGCACCAACCCAAGCACAGTTGTTATTGCCGTAAGCAATACAGGACGCAAACGCAACTTACCGGCTTTCACCAATACCTTGGCTAATTCACTTAACGGCAACTGATCGTCTTCATCCATTTCCAGTTCGGCTTTACGCCTGCTAATCTCAAGGTTGGCAAAATCAATCAAAACAATGGCATTATTAACGACCACACCCGCCAATGAAATGATACCAATCATTGTCATTATAATAACAAAATCCATTTGAAAAATGACAAGACCCAATAATACACCAATTAAACTGAATAGCACCGATGTGGTAATGATGATGGGAGTAGAAACACTATTAAATTGGGCAACAATAATAAGAAAAATCAAAAACACGGCTATCATCAATGCTTTTGACAAAAATGCCATCTCTTTGGCTTGATCTTCCTGCTCACCGGTAAACTTTATGGTAATACCATCCGGGGCATTAAATTCGCTGAAAACTTCCTTCTTGATATTGTTTACCACCTCATTTGGATTGTAACCCTCTAAAACATTTGATGAAATTGTGATAACACGAGTTAAATTAATTCTGTTTACTGCACTATAAGTTGATCTTTTAATTGTTGAAACAACGGCAGAAAGAGGGACCTGTCTGATTTGACCGTTGCTTTGATCCCTGAAAGTGATATTTTGATTGAGCAATAATTGCGGGTTATATCGGTATTCGTCTGACAAGCGGATTTGAATGGGGTAATCATCTTCGTCAATTTTGTAGGTTGAAACCTCCATTCCATAAAGAGAGGTTCTCAAGGCCTGACCAATCTGTGCGGTAGATAGATTAAACCTGCGGGCTTTTTCTCTGTCAATATCGACAAGCAACTCAGGAACCAATACTTCAATATTGGATTTTAGCTTCTCTATACCTGCTATTTTTTTGCTTTCAATAAAAGACCTCAATCTCTCGGAAGTAACTATCAGTGAATCATAGTTATCGCCGGATATCTCAATATTTATTGGTTTTTTTCGTGGGGGGCCCATCCGGTTTTTTTCCACAATAATTCTTATTCCGGGAATACCCACCAATGCCTTACGCACATCTTCCATCACTTTTGAAGAAGAAATTCCCCTGCGTTTTTCGAAATCCACAAAAGACACAGTCACTCTTGCTTTGTGGGGAGTTGCACTCATTTGAGGTCCGTCGGAAGGATCGGAAGTTCCTTTCCCTACCTTGGCTATTACAGATTCTATCAAAAAATTATGTTTAACTTTTTTCCCATCGATGACGGTATCCTCTTCATATTTTTTAATAACATCGTACACTCTTTTCTCTACTTCTCTTGTATATTTATCTGTTACGGTAATATCTGTACCAATGGGCAATTCTACAAAGACATTGAAAAACTGTGGTTCATTTTCAGGTAAAAAAAGTACTTTAGGCGTAAATTTCGCCAGTAAAAAGAAAGAAAAAAGCAACAAAAATATTGTTCCAAAGAAGAAATACCTTGGATTTTTCTTTCGTAAGGCAAAACCCAAAAAACGCGCATAGGCATTCTCTAACCTTGGAAGGAAATTATATTGAAACTTTTTAACTCTTTTGTAAAACCACAGAGAATAAAACAAATCAATTACAGCAAGGATTATCAATAAATTGGTTGCAGACTTCCAACCGAACAAAAGAAACAATAAAGCAAAGCCTGCCATAATAGCCACTCTTTTGATCACTTTCTTTTTTTCAGGGTCATTCTCTTTGTCTTTCATAAATCTTGAAGCCAGGGCAGGATTAATGACAAGTCCCACAAACAATGAAGAGGACAATACAATAATCAAAGTTACGGGCAGGTATTTCATAAATTCTCCTATCATACCCGGCCAAAATGCCAATGGTACAAAAGCGGCCAATGTTGTTGCCGTAGATGAGATAATGGGCCATGCAACCTCACCGGTGCCTTGTTTTGCGGCTTCTTTCAGTGATAAACCTTCCTCACTACGAAGCCGGTATATATTTTCGATCACCACAATTCCGTTGTCAACCAACATTCCTAATGCCAATATCAATGAAAACAACACTATGATACTCATGGTTACTCCCATAAAATTTAAAACGGCGAATGAAATTAGCATAGATATTGGTATGGCCACCCCAACAAAAAAAGCATTTCTCAAGCCAAGGAAAAACAATAAAACAACAATCACCAATATCATTCCTGAGATTATAGAATTTTCAAGATTATCGATCTGACTACGAGTAAGTTTACTTTGGTCATTGGTAATGGTTATTTGCAGATTTCCGGGCAAATATGACTTTTTGGCTTTATCAATTATAGCCAGGATCTTGTCTACGGCTTCTATTAAGTTTTCACCGCTACGTTTCACCACATCGAGAGATACCACCGGTTTTCCAAATTGCCTGGCAAAACTTGTGGCTTCTTCTTCTTCAAACTTTACATTGGCTATATCTTTGAGATAAACAATATTTCCTTTTTCTCTTTTAACAATGATGTTAGCCAAATCGCGGTAATCATTTATACTTCCATCCACACGCAACGTACGACGCATACCATCAATCAAGATTTCACCTCCCGATATACTCACATTTTCAGATTTTATGGCATTCTCCACATCATTGAACGAAACTTGCACAGCTTCCATCTTGGGTAGATCGAGTTCGACTTTCACTTCTTTTTCATTTATACCACGTATGTCGGCTGAGGATATTTCAGGTAAATATTCTATTTCATCCTGTAACTGCTCTGCATATCTTTTCAATTCTTCCTGAGAAAAATCACCGGAAAGATTTATATTTAAAATAGGGAAATCCGAGAAATTCAGTTCGAAAACATTTGGATCAGCAGGAAGATCCTTGGGAAAATCTTTGTCGGCTTTTGCTTTATCCACGGCATCTTTAACTTTACGTAGAGCTTCTTCGGTGGTCACATCAAACTTAAATTCTACCAAGATGGTTGAGTATCCCTGTTGAGAAATCGACTTTATCTTGTCAATACCGCTGATCGATTTTATCTCCTTCTCTATTGGCCTTGTAATGAGCTTCTCGATATCTTCAGGAGAATATCCGGGATAAGCCGTACCGACATAAATGGTCGGTATTTTTATTTCCGGGAATGATTCTTTGGGAATGGTAACATAGGATGAAAATCCGATTATAACTAAAAGCACTGTTAAAACGAAAACTGTTTTATAGTTGTTGACAGCCCAATTGGAAATACCAAAATATCTTGTTATCTTTTTTTGACTTTGGTTTTGCATAATTAATTGTTTTTTACAATTACTTGTTCTTTATCTTCCACCATTCTTGATCCTTTATCGATAATTACATCTCCGGGCAAAACCCCTTCGGCAATCAAAAGATTGTCTTTGGCTTCATAAGCAATTTTCACAGGTGTTTTTATGGCAATGGTTTTATTGTTATCGTATGAAATTTTGTACACAAAATTGTTTCCTTGAAAATCCTGCAATACCACTCTCGATGGCAAGACAATGGCCGAATCTATTTTATTTCTGACAATATTTATTGTAACCAATTGATTCGGGAAAAATTCTGCTTTTTCGGGCAGATCAATAAAAATCTTGAACGTGCGATTGGCTTTATTGATAAAACGGCTGACACTGCTGATGCGTGTCGTAATTTTTTTATTTTCAATGGCTGATTCTACGATCACCGGTTGCCCCTCCTTGATTTCATCAATATAATCTTCAGAAATCTCGCTTTCGACATACAATCCACTCAAGTTGACCAAACGTAACAATGGAGTCGGGCCGGCCATCTCTCCCAATTTCACGTATACTTCATCAACAACACCGTCAAAAGGTGCTTTTACGTTGTATTTGTCAAGCTGAGTTAGCAAGGATTGGTATCTGTCTTCCAGCGATTCTTTTCTGTTTTTTGCTTCAAGATATTGTATTTCGCTACCGATGTTTTTTTCCCACAATGCTTTTTGTTTTTCATAAACAGTTTTTGCAAGATCCAGTTGGGTTTTGACTTCTTCTATATTTTTTTTGATCAATTCGGCATCCATACTGATCAATACTTGACCCTTTTTGACCCTGTCACCTTCTCTCACGTTTATAGCTATGATTTTACCTTGTGCTTCGGGCATGATTTGGGCGGCATGACGCGCATTAATGTTTCCACTAAAACTCAAGGTAATGTCAAATGTTTGAGGGTCTACTTTAATTGTTGATACATACAACAATGCGGCACTGTCTTGTTGTAAATCGGTAATTTTTTGGTTTACTTCATCCAACTCTTCTCTTAGTTGATCTATTTGTTTTTTTAAAGAATCCCGTTTTTCTATTAAACGGCTCAAATCACTGTTTTCATGATTGCCTGACCGGCATGCGGCCAGTATTGCCACTAACGATACCAAAAGAATTTTTCTCATAGTTTTACTAATTCAATATGTTTTCTAAAGTTGATTTTTTATTTAAAACTTCCATCGATGCAGCCAAATAGGATGAATAAGCCATCATCCATTGCGTATAGGTTTGGTTTAACTCCAGTCCTGATGCTGTCCCATTTTTATATTTTTCCACGGTTTGCAGATAAATTTCTTTTGCCAGTGTGGCATTTTTTTCTTGTTTGTTCAATTCGTCAAGGGCCGAAATAAAATCATTCTTGGCGGATTGAAATTGCAATTGAAGTGTATTGGATACATTTTCTTTCATAATTCCGGCTTTTTGCCAATCCAGGCGTGCCTGCGACATTTTAGCCAATCGCATACCCCCTTTCAAAATAGGAAACTTCACATTGATACCCCATATATCTGCCGGAAACCAGGATTGATTGCTATCAAAAAAATTGAATTTATTGCGGAAGGCCTGTTCTTGATGAGTATAAAAAGCACCCATTGAGGGTAAAAAAGAAAACTTTTCTTTTTTCAGATTGAGCTTCATCAGCAATTCCTGGGTTTCGGCTGTTTTGAATTCTTCGGTCTGCTCAGGATTGAAATTGACATTCAATAATTGTCCCGGATATTCTTTCGCTTCAGATATCAACTCATCCAATGTTTGAGTCAAATGCAAGGGCGTGTTCACAGGATTGCCCAAGTGCAAATTTAATAGCATATAAGCAGTTTCTTTTTGCCTGTGTGCACGGGCAGACATATTTTTGGCGTTGAGATAGTTAATTTCTGCTTGTTGCAAAGTTGTTTTATCTATTATTCCAAGCTTGTACATCTCTTTCGAATCTTCAAATATTTTCAATGTGCTTGATAGCGCAGAATCTGCAATCAGTATATTGTTATCTGCCAGCAAACAGGTAGTATATGCCTGTTCAATCTGAGATTTTATATCATCTTGACTTTTTGCATATTGTATTTCCGATAACTGTTGATAAGTACGTGATGCTTGCAGACCTACTATGTATGTTCCGTCAAAAATCAATTGTGAGGCACTAATGTTTAAAGTTGCATTGTAGTTTGTTCCAAATTGAACCGGAATCAGTTGATCAGCGGGAGCTGCAGGATTAAAGGCATTGGCCGGTATCACGGTTGTGGGACGTTTGATGTTGTTTTGAAAGTTGAACTCACTGTTTAGTTGAGGCAAGCCAATTCCGGTAGTTTCCCATACTTTTTGCCTGGCAATCAACATGTCTTTTTCAGATGTGCGAATTTGGGGATTGTGTTGCATGGCATAGTCCACGGCTTCTTTTAATGAAAGCCTGATCGTATCACCACCTGCCAACAAAAATTGACATAACGCCAGCATCCATATGGTTGTCAAAAATTTTTTCATAGTATTATTCTTCTTTTTTCATATATTCCTCAAACTTAATTTTTCCCTGATCGGTTGCTATTCCATAAATATGGTATCTGAGTAATTCAACAAAAATTTCTGAAAAGTTTAATTTTTCTAAAGGGAAAATGCTTGCGTCAATAAATGCATCAATTCTCAAAAGAAAAAACCTGTTGACTATTTCTTCGTTGAAATCTTTGCGATAGAAGCCCTCTTTTTTGCCTCGCAATGCATTTTCGTTCAATTTTTTCAAATAATATTCTTTGTGTAATTGTTGTATCATTTGATAAGATTCACCGTAATATTTCTCCAAATCAAAGTGAACAGAAGGGTGTATCTTTATCAATTTTTGCATGACATATTTGGCACTTTTGACAACTTCATCAATGGCATCCCGGCTGTTCTTTTTTATTTCCTCCATGATTTGCCGGTCATGGAAACATTCTCTTTCAAATGCTTGTTTCACCAAGTCGTCTTTGTTTGAGAAGTGTTGGTATAAAGTTTTTTTCGATATCCCTAATTTGCGGGCAATATCATCCATGTTTAAACTTCTGATTCCTAATTGGTGGAATAACTCCAATGATTTTGAGAGTATTTTGTCTTTTTTTGAGGATTCCATAGCGGGTACAAAAGTATTTATTTTTTTCTCACAGGAAACATTTTTATATCAAATTCGTTTCCTTTTAATTTTTTTTAAGAAATATGTTTATGCTTAATATGTTCCGAATTCTACGACAATAAATCATTACAAGGTTCTGTTTCGTTCTAAAAGATTGTCCCGAATTTTTCTTATTGATTTTTTACCGGTACAGGCTTGGCTGACTTTTGTATTTTTGCTCAAAAATCACATAAAACAAATTGAAAAAACATGTTAAACCTGAAATCTTTTGTATTTAATCCCTTTCAAGAAAATACGTATATTTTACATGATGAAACCAAAGCTTGGATTATAGATCCCGGCATGTATCTCGGACATGAAAAAACCGAGCTTAATCAATATATTCGAAAACACCATTTGCTTGTAGAAAAAATTTTATTGACACATGCTCATATTGATCATATACTTGGGCTTGATTTTTTATGCCGGGAATGGAATTTGCACCCTTACATGCATCATCTGGAGGAAATAAATTATTATTCTGTTGAGCAGGTGGCTTCTTTGTATGGCATACCAAATGTATTCCCCGGACCGGAAAAATATTTTCCTTTGAATGAATCCGCCACATTGAGCTTCAACAACATTGAGATAGAAGTTAGTTTTGTGCCCGGACATTCGCCCGGACATGTTGCATTTATCATTCATGAATTGAAAATGGTCATTTCCGGAGATGTGATTTTCTATGAAAGCATCGGAAGGACTGATCTCCCGGGAGGAAATTTTGAACAATTGGAACAAAGTATAAAAACACAACTGTATGTATTGCCGGATGATTACACAATTTATCCCGGACATGGTCCTTCCACAACTATAGGCCACGAAAAAAAACACAATCCGTTTGTCAGGCCCTAACAAAACTCCTTAAAAAGACAATAAGATCAACAATTTTAACGATCTCACAAATTTTAAAATGTCAATTGTCAAATCAATGGGCATTTTGCACATTGTCTCAAAATAAAATTCAGATTGCATGGATGAGATTGTGAAACCTGAATCATTCTCACTCATAGATTTTGAATTTTAACTTTTGACAGGTACTTATTTTCTTTTGTATTTTCGCAAAAAAAAAAATTAAACGATGAACAAAATAAAAATAGGTGTAGCGGGTGCCGGCACGATGGGTTCGGGCATTGCACAGTTGGCAGCCACTTTCGGACATGAAACTTTTTTATATGATGCTTATCCGCAAGCATTACAAAAAGCAGCCGAAAATCACAAAAACATTCTCACACGTCTAGAGGAAAAAGGAAAATTATCGGAAGAAGAAAAAAATCAAATTTTAAAACGTATACATTATTCAGATAATATCGAGGATTTTCACGGATGCGGGTTGATTATAGAAGCTATAGTAGAAAATACAGAATTGAAACAAGACCTGTTTCGCAAATTGGAAAGTTTGATCGATAAAAACACCATATTGGCAACCAATACATCATCCTTATCTGTAACATCCATTGGAGGCACACTCAAACATCAAGAGCGTTTTTTAGGGTTGCATTTTTTCAATCCGGCCCCATTGATGCCATTGGTTGAAATTATTCCTTCTATAGCCACTCATCAAAAATATTTGAAACAAGCAAAAGACATTGTTGAATCATGGGGTAAAACCACAGTGATTGCAAAAGATACACCGGGCTTTATCGTCAACAAAGTTGCACGTCCGTTTTACGGAGAAGCGCTTAGAATATATGAAGAAGGGCTGGCTACTTTTGCAGAAATTGACCAATCAATGAAAAAATTGGGTGGATTTAAGATGGGGCCATTTGAATTGATGGATTTTATCGGAAATGACATAAATTATAAAGTGACCGAAAGTGTTTTTGAGGCATTTTATTTTGACCCCCGCTATAAACCTTCATTTACACAAAAACGCATGGTGGAAGCCGGCCGTTTGGGTAGAAAAACAGGAATAGGTTATTATGATTATTCAAAACCTGATGCCTTGGAAGTAATTGAGAAAGCAATACCAAAACAGTTTGTTTTCGAAAGAATATTGTTTATGCTTATTAACGAAGCTGCAGATACTTTATTCTGGAATATAGCCTCTGCAAAGGACATTGACATTGCTGTCACTAAAGGAGTAAATTATCCTAAGGGATTGCTAAGTTGGGCCGACTCTCTAGGTTTGGAAAAAATCAGAGATGGTTTGGATCAGCTCTATGACAAATACCGTGAGGATCGCTACCGGTGTTGTCCTCTCATCAGGGAAATGGCACAAAAAGGCAAAAATTTTTTCAAATGAAAAAAGACGATTTGCAAAAAATCTTGCCCGCATGTATTGAAGCCGTAAAAAAAGCCGGCCATTACATCAAAACACAACGCATATCCCTAAGTGATGTTGACGAAAAAGAAAAAAACAGTTTGGTAAGCTATGTCGATCGTCAGGCCGAAGAAATTTTGGCAGATGCGCTGAACAAAATTTTACCGGATGCAGGATTTTTAACAGAAGAAAAAACTGTAACACAGAGTACTCAGACCAATCTAAGATGGATTATTGATCCACTTGACGGCACAACCAATTTCGTTTATGGAATTCCATTTTTTTGTGTCAGCATTGCTTTAGAAGCAGCCGGCAAAATTCTTTTAGGTATAATATATGAACCTGTTAGAGACGAATGCTTTTATAGTTATGACGGTTCTCATGCATATCTAAATGGCAAAGAGATATCCGTAAGAAGTTCCGGCAAATGGCACGAATCGGTCATCGTTACCGGATTTCCATACAACCTACATGGTATTGAAGAACAATATTTTTCTGTTTTTAAAGAAGTGACCTTGCAAACCCGCGCCATGAGACGTCTTGGATCAGCTGCGCTTGACCTGGCTTATGTTGCTTCCGGAAGAATGCATGCTTTTTATGAAGCAAGATTGAATGCATGGGACATTGCCGCCGGTGGTTTGATTGTAAAAAATGCCGGTGGAGTGGTTTGTGATTTTTCAGGCAACGACCATTGGTTGGTAGGAAATATTGTGGCCGGAAATGAACAAGTAGTTCATGCTTTAATTGAAATTCTCAAGAAAAACGGATTTTAAATTAATTGCCTCTCCATTCTTTTTGATTAGTTGCGCGCAGTTTCTTTCAATTTTTTCTCCAGATGCTTTTCGGTCAATAAAAATTTAATCGTGATGTTTAAATTGAATTAAATTTTCTATAAGAACAATGTGTGTTGTCAGTAGTATTTTATGCAATTTTGCAGCTATGTTGAAAGGATTCCTACAAAATGCATCTTTAAGCAAACGTTGGTTGTTGTTGTTGTTGAGTGTGATATTTTTTGTAAGTATTGCTTCATTGTTGAATGCCGTATTGCTTAAATATGTCTTTGGCATATCCCCTCTTGACAACATGACCGACAATTTGATCAATCGATATAATGCCCAATATGTCAGGGCTATGAAATTTACTCAAATGATTAGTTCTATTGCCTTTTTTATCATCCCATCGTTGTTTTTTGCCTGGGCTGTAAGCCGTCATCCGGTCAAATTCCTTGGACTTCATGCTAAATCGGATTGGACTTTGTATGGATTGGTCATTTTGGCCACTTTAACAAGCGACCAATTTATTGCCTACACGGGATATCTTAATGACCAAATGCATTTACCGGGTTTTTTAAGTGATTTGGAAGCATGGATGCGGGCCAAAGAAAAAGAATTAAATGATATAGCAGAGGTTTTATTGACGGCATATAGCCCAAAGGATTATTTGTTCAATGTTTTCATCATGGCCCTGATACCCGCCATTGGCGAGGAATTGTTGTTTAGAGGCATTGTACAACGCCTGTTGTATAAACAGTTACATAATATCCATTGGGCCATTATATTGACTGCCATTATTTTCAGTGCATTGCATTTTCAGTTTTTGGGTTTTATACCACGGTTCATATTCGGCGTTATGTTTGGTTACATTTATTATTTCACCAAAGATTTAAAAACCGTGATAACCGCTCATTTTTTCAACAACTTCAGTGTTGTGACATTGCATTATTTCTTGCCCGACAAAGCCGATCTCGAAAAATTCGGCAAATTGTCTGCCGATCAACCTTTATGGGCATTATTTTCATTTTTATGTATGACGGGGTTGATGTATGTAATTTACAGGTATTCTCAAAATAAAAATCTTGAATATGAAGAAAACAATGACATTTAAACGTCTACGGGATTTTTTCAAAACTTATTTTTTGAGAGGATTGTTTTATATAGCCCCGTTAATTCTGACCGTTTATATTTTGTATTCATTTTTGTTATGGATCTATCATTTGTTGCCGGTTAAAAATATATGGTATTTGCTTCTTTCTCTAATATTTCTTTTAACCGGTATAACGATTATAGGATTTTTAGGATCCGGGCTGCTCCGTTCGCTGTTTTTGACTTTTGAAAAAATTCTTGAAGGCACTCCGCTTGTCAAGGTTATTTATACTTCACTAAAAGATTTGCTGGATGCATTTTCGGGTGCCAAAAAAAAATTTGATCATCCGGTGCTTGTCAAAGTAAATGAGCAACCATTAATCTACCGCATGGGATTTGTCACCAAAAGTACGGCCGAATTGATAGGTATTGAGAAAAAACTGGTGGTGGTTTATTTTCCATTTTCTTATGCATTGACAGGAGAAATGATACTGACTCCTTCCGAAAATATTGAGCCGATTGAAAACATTAAATCGGCAGATGCCATGAAATTTATTTTATCGGGAGGCATTACCAATATTGATATAAACGACAAAAATGAATAGAGCAGGACTGAAAGATTATTTGTTTTTACATTTCATTATTTTTATTTGGGGTTTTACGGCTATCCTTGGCAAATTAATCAGTTTACAAGCCATTGATTTAGTTTGGTTCCGATTGATTTTTGCAATGAGTGGTTTGGTGTTTTTGATGTGGTGGAAAAAAATTCCTTTTCCAAAAAAATTGCCATTAAAACTTTTATGGGTGGGCGTTATCATTGCCCTGCATTGGCTGACTTTTTTTGGTAGCATAAAGATTTCCAATGCTTCGGTGGCTTTAGTTGCAATTTCTACAGCACCGGTATTCTCTGCCCTTATGGAACCTTTTTTTTACAAACGTAAAAACATTGGCATACACGAATTGATTGTCTCACTTATGTCTATACTGGGAATGGCTTTGATATTTTTCGACGGCTTAATGTATTGGCAAGGAATGCTGTTGGGTATTACAAGTGCATTTTTGGCTGCTCTGTTTACTCATATCAATGCTCAACAAGTCAGCAAAATGAATGCGCTTGTAATTAGTTTGACAGAGTTGACGGGAGCATGGTTGT
>FWWM01003221.1_pt1 | contig 41317 bp, 56 predicted proteins | sample 2228351 | NCBI WGS metagenome assembly FWWM01 (sample SAMEA103939774, study PRJEB20133) | metagenome
CGGGGATGGCGGAACGGCAGACGCAGCCGTCTTAAAAACGGCAGGGGAGACCCCCCGTGCGGGTTCGAGTCCCGCTCCCCGCACCATCGCGTACGCACGCCGGACGTGCGACTCAGGAGACTCCTGAGCCCAGCATGCTCCGTACCGTAGTCAGACCGACCACGAGCGACGGGCGTGCTCACCGCCCAACGACGGGAAGCAGCTCATTCCACACCTCTTCCGCCCAGAGGACGGCCTGACGCTGCCGCATCGCCTCGGTCGCGCTTTCCCTTGCCGAGAGCTGAAACGGTAACCCCGCGGAGTCACACGAGCCGCGAGTTTCCGCGAGAGGAACGCGCCACGCGAGCGCTGCGGATGCACGAGCCTCGCACCGGGGACAAAAAAAGATCCCCGGACGAACCGGGGTTCAGAGCGGAAGACGGGATTCGAACCCGCGACCTCCTCCTTGGCAAGGAGGTGCTCTACCAGCTGAGCCACTTCCGCATCTTCGTCTTTTCGACTGGCGGCTCCTCACCGCCTTTGCACTTAATAGTATAGTGAGGTCGCCGCCGCGTGTCAAGGGCTTCTCAGACGAACGCCCGGCTCAACGCCCACGTCTGCCCTGTACGGGCAGTCCCTCAGCCCGACGGCAAACATCACGTGTGCGAGCGACGGCCGATCCTGCGACACGACGTAACCCCACGCGTCAACCGCCTTCCGTTGCTCGCGCGGCGGTGCTTTCCTCTCCTGCAGGCCGAGATGAAGCGTCTCTCGCGCCGTCGGTCTGTGGTCCACGGTCGTTGCTCGTCACCGCTCGGAGTTCCTCCCTCGGCAGCAACAGCGGCTGCTCGAGCAACTCGTCCGGCGTCAAGAGCCGCCGTGGCGGCACCGCGTAGGCGTAGTGCGCCGGTACTGATACGATCTCGAGTTCCGGATACCGGAGCGCGGTCAACCGGTTGCCGAACACAGGACCCGTATCGATATCGATCGTCCGGTTGACCCAGACGGCCTCGGTAACGGGTGTATGACCGTAGACGACGATGGCCCGTCCCCGATAGTCTCTCGCCCAGTTCAACCGGATCGGCAGCCCTCGCTCGTCCACCTCCCCTGTCGTCACCCCGAACAAGGCGATGCGTCGAACCACCGGAGAGTCCCGGCCCTGGTACTCCTCGGGGAGTCCCGCATGAGCGACGACCAACCGCCCCTCGTCGAGCACCAGGTGGTGCGGCAACCTCTGCAAGAAGTTGCGTACCCGCGCCTTGAATTCCGCTGACTCACCCTCGAGTTGCTCTACCGTCGTCTCGAAACCGTGAGCGATCCGGACGCTGTGGCCCTCGAGGTAGCGCAGGAGTTTCCGATCGTGATTCCCCATGACCGCTGCGGCCCGGCCACGTCCACAGGCAGCCATCACGAGGCGCAGCACAGGAACGATCTTGGGACCGCGATCGACGAGATCGCCAACGAAGACCACCCGCCGCCCTTCAGGATGGCTCAACTGGTACTGTCGCTCACCGTTCGAAAGGTGCCGCTCGCTCACCCGGTACCCGAGCCGCTCCAAGAGCTCCACCAGCTCGTCGAAACACCCGTGGATGTCCCCGACGATATCGAACGGCCCATGCCACCACCGTCGGTCGCAGGGAAGCGGTCGACGGACAACGATCGCCGTGGCCGCCTCCTCCGGGCTCCGAATCCAGTAACGGCGTTGGAACGGTTCTTCGAGAAGGAGGCTCCGGTTCTCCTCCAGTTGTCTCAGCTGGCGTTCGATGACGTCGGGCCCGACATGACGCCCGGCACGCTGTCGATCGTGACGCAGATAAACCTCGCGCGGATAGTCGAAGACGATCGCGACGCACGGAACGTGATAGCGACGGGCCAGCTCCAGGAGCGGTAGCCGCGCTTCGCGACGTGTATTGGTCGCGTCGACGACCGTCAAGCGTCCGCGCCGCAAACGAGCCTCCGCCACCTGGTGCAGCAACTGGAACGCCTCGCGGGTGGCGGTTTGGTCCCCCTCGTCGTCGGCGATCATCGCGCGGAACGCGTCGGAGGACAGGATCTCGGTCGGTCGAAAGTGCATCCGGGCGAACGTCGACTTGCCTGCCCCGGACGGACCGACGAGCAAAACCAATGACAGCGCTGGCACCACGATACGGCGCCGGCGTCGAACGAGAGGACTCCGCTCGTCGGACATCGTGTGCTCCACCCGTTCCCCGCTCCGACCGTCGGGCAATGGTACTACCACTGGCGGTGAAACCGGAAAGCGGCTACAATTGATCAGTGCGACGGGGGCCTGTAGCTCAGCGGCAGAGCACGAGGCTCATAACCTCAGGGTCGTAGGTTCGAATCCTACCAGGCCCACCGTGGACTGTTTCCGAAACTGCGAGGTGAGGATGGCACGAACAGAACTCGATATCCGCTTGACTCCCCATGAGATCGCACGCGTGGCCGCTGAGTCGGCGGCTGATGCGCTGGCAAGCGACATTCAAGTTCTGGACCTCACCGGGCTCACCCCATTCTTCGATCTCTTCGTCCTGTGCACTGCCGACAACACTCGACAGCTTCGCGCAGTCGTCGCCCACATCAGCGACGCACTCGCTGAACTGGGGGTCGATCTGCACGCTCGCGAGGGAGAGCCCGAGTCTGGCTGGGTGATCCTCGATTACGGGTCCGTCGTCGTACACACCTTCACTCCCGACCAGCGTGCGTACTACCGTCTCGAGGATCACTGGGCAGCAGCGCAGCGCGTACTCGTGATCCAGTGAGGGGACGACAGAACATGCGCCGCCCCCCTGCCCGGAGCTGGGCCTTCCTCGTCCTCGGTTTCGTCGTGGGCACTGCCAGCGGCGTGACGCTCGGCCTCGCCTTGACCAAACCGCTCCGGCGGCTCCGCTCCAACCCGCGACCACCGGACCCGGCTCTGTTTCTCCAGTAAGCAGCGGGATCGTTCAGCGCGAGCTGCGAAGGCGTTCCAGCTCGCGTTCGAACCGTTCCTGGTCTGCCAGGCAGCGCGCAGCCCACGGTATCGCCTCGAGCCGCTCGATCTCGATCGGCTGCCCGCAATCGACGCACAGCCCGTAGCTGCCGCGCTCGAGTCGATCCAGTGCCGCTTCGACTTCGTGGAGTTCCTCCTCCAGCGTCCGCAGCATGGTCTGATCGTACTCGGCCATCGTCACATCGGTGGCTGCGTCTGCCGGATGCGTCGCGACGGTCCCCTCTTCCGCTTGGCTCTGTCCTTCTAGAGCGAGCTCACGCAGCAATGCTTGCCGCAGTCGCTCCAACTCAGCGCGTCGTTCGAGAAGTCGCTGGCGCATCGTTTGCAACCACGTTGGGTCGAATGCACGACTCATTCCCCACTCTCCCGCGCTCCTGTCGCCGGTCGCTCGCTGAGCACGTCAGCGATCGCCGCCAACTCATCCAGCACGTATCGCGTGATCAGGAACCGCTCGCGCACACGCTGCCGACCTCGTTGCCCCACTGTGCGCGCCAGTACCCGGTCGGTCACGAGCTGCACCACCCGCTCGACGAAGGCTTCCTCGTCCTGCGGAGGCACCAAAAACCCGCCAACGCCGTCTTCCATCTGCAGCTTGATGCCGCCACTGTTCCCGGCGACGACTGGCGCTTCCTTCCAGAGTGCTTCACTGACGACCAGCCCGAACCCCTCACGGATCGATTTCTGAATGACCACCCATGCCGCGTGCTGGAAGGCGTTGACCTCCACGAAACTGATACCGGTCAGGTTGGTACCGATCAGGATATCGTTGTCGTTTTCCGCTTCTTTGCGTACTGCCTCGTAGAGTCGCCAGCCCTCGGGGTCGTCGAGTGCCATGGATCCGATCAGTGCGAGTTGCAGACCAGGAACGCGTTCACGCGCCAGCCGGAACACACGGATCACACCGAAAGGATCTTTCCACGGGTCGTACCGTGATACCTGTACCAGGAGCGGACGCTCAGCATCCACACCATGCCAGGTCACGATCCGGCGCCGCAGGGTCGGTGCCAGTGGCAAGTTCTTCGGACTCAACGGATCGATCCCTGGAGGAAACGTGATCACTGCTCGGTCCCGCAGCGCTGGGAGCACGAAGTCGTCCATCGTGAACACGTAGGCGTCGTATCCGTCCAGCCAGCGCAGCAGAAAGGCCTCCGCTGCAGCGTCCGGTTCCGAGGTGTCGATGTGACAGCGCCAGATCCACCGCCTGGCGGCCTCAGGAGCCAGTTGTCGCAGGGCAGCCGGCTGTGGATCGTGCACCACGATGACGTCATAGCCGTGCGGCAACGCTGCGGCATTCGCTCGACTGTTCAGCTCGTAGATCTCTTGAAAGTCCGCGCTCGCCACAAACGGTGCACCCTGCAAGCCATTGTGCAGACTCTTGGTCACCTCGAAGAAGCGACTGTCACCGGCGATCACCAGCCAGTCGACCGTCAAACCCAGTCCGCGCTCGAGCGCCACTGCCGAGCGGAGCAACTCCGAGACTCCGCCACCGTACGGGGTCGCGTTGATGTGCGCGATGCGCAGGCCGCGCAGTGTGTGCGCGATCTGGAGCAGTTCCTCGATCTGCTCGTCCGGCGCGGTACCCTGATAGGCTTCGACGGGTACCGGAGCCAGGTGGACGCGACGCAGCATTTCTCACAGCTCCTCTCGTGCACGCACCGCGCGCTCAGCCTCCTCTTGCCGTCTCGCCAGCTGTTCGCTCAAGCGCACCGGGTACGTTCGCTCCGGATCCAGCGTGCGGAACCAGCGAGGAAAGCGCTCCATTTCGCGCTGATGGTGTTCCCGCAACTCGCTCAGACTCGGCAGCTCGAGGACTTCGCCACGCCGCACCACCGGACGCAGGAGCGGGATCCAGTCCGAGCCCGGAGGTGGTTCTTCGCGGAGCGCGATGACGTCCTCAGCATACGTACCGTCCGGCCCGACCCGGCGCCAGACCTGCTTGGCACCGATCAGGGTGCGTTTGCCCGTGCTGAGCTTCAGCGTCGGACGCCCCTCGTACTCGACGAGTTTGTAGGCCATGTCCGCCAAGGGAGCGTCAGCCGATGTACCGAGCTTGGAACCTACTCCGAAGCCATCGATCGGCGCCCCCGCAGCGACGAGTGCTGCCAACTCGTACTCGTCCAAGCCTCCACTCGCGAAGATCTGAATGTCAGGAAAGCCAGCGCGGTCGAGGATCTCACGAACAGCCCGGCTCAAGGCAACCAGATCGCCGCTGTCCAACCGCACGGCACGGACGCGTCGCCCCTCTCGCGCGAGCTCGCGCGCGACGACGACAGCGTGCTCGGCTCCGCGCAGGGTATCGTACGTGTCGATGAGCAGGATCGGATCGCCCGGATAGGTTCGGGCGAAAGCGCGGAAAGCCTCGAGCTCGCTCGGGAACGACTCGATGAAGGAGTGCGCGACCGTGCCGCTGACGGGTATGCCGTACCGAGCGCCCGCGAGCACGTTGCTCGTGGCGGCAAAGCCCGCCAGGTACGCTGCGCGGGCAGCCGCCAAGCCCGCGTCGAGACTCGGCGTGCGTCGCAGCCCGAAGTCCACGAGCGTCTTGCCCGGCGCGGCCAAGACGCAGCGCGCAGCCTTGGTCGCGACCAGCGTCGGGTAGTGCACTGCGTTCAACACTAACGTCTCGATCAGCTGCGCCTGTTCGATCGGAGCCTCGACCTCGAGAATCGGCTCCTCCGGGAACACGATCGTTCCCTCCCGAACAGCCCAAATGTCACCCTGGAAACGAAAATCACGAAGTGCGTCCACGAACTCAGGGCGCAGTACCGGGACCGACCGCAAATACGTACGCGCATCCTCGTCGAAAACGAGCGCCTGCAGGCGCTCGAGGAGCTCGTTTACGCCGGCAACGACGAAAAAGTGCCGATGGGGAGGGAACTTGCGGATGAACAGACTGAAGACCGCTTGACCGCTCCTGCCGAGCGCATGATAGCTCGACGCCATCGTCAGTTCGTACAGGTCAGTAGAGAGCGCAATCTCGTACGAGGTCGGACGCATCGTGCCTCCACACGTATCGAGTTCCTATGCCTCGAGATCCTGGCGGCGTTCCCGTAGTAGATCGGCCAGGAAGGCTCGACTCGCCTCGACGATGCGCTGCACCTGTTGGATCGGAAGCCCTTCCGCCTCGGCGATCTGTTCGTCGGTCCAGCCGTCGACCTTCAGAAGGAATACTTCGCGCCAACTCTCGGGTAAGCGGTCCAGCGCTTCGTCCAAGATCCGCTGCGTCTCCTCAGTCAACACGACATCCTCCGGGATCGCAGCGGTCGGGTCGGCCAGGATATCGATCAAGCGCACCACCTGGTCCGGCCACTCGTCCCCTTGATAGCCGACCGGTTCCTCCAGTGACCGCTCGTGCTCGATGCGTCGCCGCTCCTGCTCGACGAGTTGGCGGACGGTCCGGCGGGCAGTACGTCGGAGCCAACGGAACAACCCTCTCTCCGGCGCCTCCCTCCAATGCTGGAGCGCGCGAAGGAGCACCGTATCGGTCACGTCCTCCTCGCTGAGGGCTCCGGATGGGACGACTCCGAACGCGACATACCTGCCGAGTTCACGGCGAACGAACCGGCGCAGTGGACGATAATGTTCCACCAACTGTTGTGTCAACCAGGCACGCCGATCCTGCGCCTCCGCGGCCGCTTCCCCCAGCTGGCTCAAGTGTTCCTGCAGGCGCGCCAGCAAACGTTGACGATCCACAGGTGTCGAGCCGAACACGCTCATCGCTCGCCCTCGCCACTCGTCGTTTCTTCTTCGGCGACCTCAGCTTCCTCAGCCGGAAAGGCCGGTGGCTTCGCCAAGCTCGGATGCTGGCGAGCACGACGGATAAACGGTTCATTGCGCCACTTGGCCACTTGTCGTTCCACCTCGTCGTAGAGATCGGCGAATGCATCTCGCAGCGCTTGAGCTGGGGTCGTACCTTCCCCGCGCGCAACGATGTCGGGACCGGGTATTCGCAAATGCAGTTTGGCGACGTACGTACCGCTTCGCTGCTGATGTTCCATCGTGATATCGAGCATCTTGAGGTCGTCGTCCAGGTCCGCGAGCTTCTTCTCCAAAATGCGCAGCTCGCGCTCCACCACTGGTTGGATCTTCTCCTGGCTTACACCGAGGTCGTGATAACGGATCCGCATCCTCATATCCCTCCATTCGTCCCCCACCGGTCACGGACCGGACCAGTGCCTTGAGGATACAATGTTCCCGACCTCCTGCCGATCGTACTGCGTCGCTCGACTCGGGTGTATGCTTAGTGATGCCGGTCTGCAGGTGCGAAGGGAGGGAGTGACGTCATGAGCATTACGGCGTGGAATCCGTGGCGCGAACTCGAAGCCATGCGCGAGCGCCTGGATCGCCTCTTCAGCGAGGTCACGCGCTGGCGCGGCGAAGCCGAACTCGAGATCCCGATCGACCTCCAGGAGACGGACGACGCCATCATCGTCCGCGCCTCGGTGCCGGGTGTGAAGCCTGAAAATCTCTCGGTCGAAATCCGCCAGGGTGTGCTGAGCATCCGCGCCGAGACGACCGAGGAACGAGAAGAAACCCGTGGTCGATGGCACATCCGGGAACGCCGGGTCGGCAGCGCATTCCGCGCCATCACGCTCCCGGTACCTGTGCGGGAAGATGAAGCTCAGGCCACGTACGAGCACGGCGTCCTGGAAATTCGGATCCCGAAGGCAGAAGCAGCCGAGCGTCGCAAGATTCCTGTCCAAGTACGCTCGTAAACGCTTCCTTGTCGCGCGGGGGGAGGAGCCCCTTCCCCCGCGCTTGGCCACCGCGATGCACCTCAGTACGGTTGCGTCCCCTCAGGCAGAACGTCTTCGCCGAGGCAGCTCAGGCAGTGCCCGAGAACCTGAAGAACTTGACCGCGTGGCGAACCCTCTCGATAAACGGTCACCCCCTTGCAGCCCAGGTCGTGCGCGAGGAGAAAGGCGCGCCGCACGTCCTCGCGCGTGGCCTCCTGCGCCAGATTGATCGTCTTACTCACAGCATTCTCGACGTGTCGCTGTATGGCCGCTTGCACCCGGAGGTGTTCTTCCGGAGGGATCTCCGTCGCGACACGGAAGAGTCTGCGCAACCATTCCGGAAGGTCCGTGCGATGCCCAATGCGCCCAGTGAGCTCGATGTCCCGAAGCAGTCCAGGATCGTGGATCCCCAAGCGATCGAGTTCCCGTAAGAGCTGTGGATGCGGCTCCACGATGCCGACGAACTCGCCAACGTGCCGATACGCGAGCGCATACAAGGGCTCGATACCGCTACTGCATCCGGCGATGATGGAGATGCTCCCGGTCGGCGCGACCGTCGTCACGGTCGCGTTGCGACGCGGTGGCTCGCCACGCTCCGCATATCGACTCAGGGAAAAGTTCGGGAACGGTCCGCGCTCGCGGGCCAGTTCCCTGCTCGCTTCGACGGCAGACTCGGCAACGATGCGCATGACTCGATCCGCAACCGCGATCGATTCTTCGGAACCATAGGGGATGCGCAGCGCGAGCAAGAGATCGGCGAAGCCCATGATACCGAGTCCGACTTTACGGTTGGCCCGGCAGATCGCCTCGATCTCCCGCTTCGGATAACGCGACACCTCGACCATGTTGTCGAGAAAGCGCAGTGCTAGATTCGCCGCTCGCCGCAGCGCATCCTCGTCCAGCATCACTGAGTCGTTACGCTCCACGATGAACGCCTTCAGGTTCAGCGAACCCAAGACGCACGCTTCCCACGGGAGCAAGGGAACTTCACCGCAGGGATTCGTCGCCTCCAGCGGGCCGAGCACGGGGAGAGGATTGTCGCGCTGGATGCGGTCGAAGAAGAGGAGCCCCGGGTCGCCCACCTCCCACGCTGCGTCGACCATTTCATCGAACAGCTCACCGGCGTTCGCTCGCGCGAACGGTGCACCGGTGCGCGGATTGATGAGATCGATCTCGTGTCGGGCAGAAGCAGCCTCGAGAAAAGCGTCCGTCACGAGGACGGAGAAGTTGAAGTGGGTGAACGACGCCGGATTCCGCTTCGCGTTGATGAACTCGCGTATGTCCGGGTGGTCGCAGCGGAGAACGCCCATGTTGGCACCACCGCGCACGCTCTCGGTGGCGATGACGTCGCTAGCCGTATCGAAGATACGGATGAACGAGACAGCTCCGGAGGACGGCCGACGCGTCGATCGCACGATGTCCCCACGCGGACGCAAATGCGAGAAGGAGAACCCTGTACCCCCGCCCGTCTGCTGGATCTTCGCCGCATCGTGCACCGCACCGAAGATGCCGTCCAGCGAGTCCGGTACGGGGAGTACGAAGCAGGCGAAGAGCTGACCGAGTTCGGTGCCAGCATTGATCAGTGCAGGTGTGTTCGGCAAGAAGCGCAGCGATGAGATCAAGTCGAAGAATTTTTCCGCCATCTCGTCGCTGCGACGCCCTCGCGGAAAGGCGTCTTCAGCTTGAGCGACGGCACGAGCCACACGCCAGAAGAGTTCCTCCTCGGTTTCGATCACGCGCCCCGCTTCGTCGCGACGGAGATAGCGCATCCGCAACAGCGCTCGGGCTGACTCGGTCAGTGGAATGGCCACGACGCACCTCCTGTAGCCCACCTTCGTACCGTATCATCCCCAGCGTTGGGTCCTGTACCCGACCAGCAGTAAGCACCTCGAGCCCACCGGATCATCAGTACTCGTGGCAGTAGGTCAAGGCCGACCGGTACGAGCCGCGTTGCCGAGAGGAGCGAAAACGCCGACCTGAGGAGTGTATCGCTCTAGGGACTATCGAGCAGGGGGAAAGAACTCGATGCGTGTGACTATTCTCGGTGGAAGCGCTGCCTGTCCGAATCCGCGACAAGCGTGCAGTGGCTATCTCCTTTCCGACCCGGATACAGCGCTGCTGATCGATTGCGGACCCGGTGTCGTTCCCGAACTGCTCGCTCACCGGCCGCTCGACGCGCTGGACGGTATCCTGATCTCGCACCTCCACTCCGACCACGTGCTGGACATCGTCCCGCTGCGCTATGGGCTCAAGTATGCGCCGGGTCTACGAAGGCGACGTCTTCCACTTTGGCTGCCACCCGGAGGGACCAGCTTCCTCGAGAAGCTCGCCGCGGTCATCGCGCACGGTGACGAAACGAGCACGACCTTTTTCACGGAAACTTTCGAGATCGCTGAATACGACCCGTCTGGGGTGCTCAGCTTCGGGCAGTGGTCCATCACGTTCCACCCCACCCGTCACTGGATCCCCTGCTGGGCCATCCGAATCCGGAATGGCGAGCGAACAGTGGCGTACACCAGCGATACCGGATGGGACGATACCCTCGTCCCCTTCCTCCACGGTGCCGACGTGCTCATCATCGAGGCGACGCTCTCAGAGGCCTCCAGCGAGGGTGAACGCACCGGCCATCTGACGCTCCGACAGGCGGCAACGATGGCAGCGCTCGCCGACGTCGAACGCGTAGTCGTCACCCACTACTGGGCCGGGGAGGAGTTCACACGGGAACTCGCTGAAGCTGCCCATTTCTTCGGTCGTCCGGTCGAGGTCGCGCGTCCAGGTCTGACGATCGATGTGGCGGAGGAGGTGCCATGACGACGCGCGGGATCGCTGGCTTCGCCATCGGCCACTGGACCCATCCGGCCGGACGAACCGGCTGTACCGTCATCGTCGCTGAGCATCCCGCCCTCGCGGTCTGTGATGTTCGAGGAGGAGCCCCTGGGACGCGCGAAACGGATCTTCTCGCCCCAGGCTCGCTCGTTCGTCGCCTGGATGCTGTACTGCTGACCGGCGGCAGTGCCTTCGGACTCGCTGCCGCGGAAGGAGTCGTACGCTGGCTACGCGAACGGGGTCGAGGCTTTCCTACCGCCGTGGTGCCTGTGCCGATCGTCGCAGCAGCGGTTGTCTATGATCTGACTGGTCCCGATCCTGTCTTTCCCGATTCTGCTGGGGGATATGCCGCCTGCGAGGCCGCCCGACCAGACGCTTGGCAGTCCGGCCGCTTCGGTGCTGGCACAGCGACGACTGTCGGCAAGATCGCCGGCCCGGAACGGGCCTCTCCCACCGGGGTCGGGACGGCGATCGTCCAACTGCGGCAGGGCCACATCGGCGTCATCGCGATCGTCAATGCCGTCGGCGATATCGTGGATCCCACAACTGGACGGATTCTGGCCGGTGCACGCACCCCAGACGGAGGCTGGCTCGACAGCCGGCAAGCGATCATCGCGGGTGACGTGTCAGTCGATCCGTTGACCAACACCACCCTCGTCACCGTTGTGACCGATATCGCCGTAGACGTTCACGGACTCAGGCGCATGGCGATCGCCGCTCACGACGCGATCGCTCGCACCATCCGGCCTGCCCACACCGTCTTCGACGGCGACACAGTGTTCGTCTTGGCCAAAGAGGAGGCACCCCTGACGGCCCCTGATATCTTGCGTCTCGCCACCACTACCGAAATGGCTGTCGAGCAGGCGATCATCGCGAGTATCGTCGAGCCCTAGCACCAGCAAGCCGATTTCAGCCGCCACCGCAGCAATGACGTCACCCGCTGCAGGGTGCGGTCAGTAGTCAGCGCGTGAACGGCGTCGTTTCGGGCATCGTCCCGGTCGACCATCGCGGCCTAAGCTCGATGCACCCTGCGGGAACGGCGCATCGAACCCAGCTGCGAAGTCCACTGCAGTGGTCCGAAGACGAACCGAGGCGCGGGTACGCGCCTCGGTTCCAGGTCCCCTCACAATGCCGAGTTCGCACTGCGGGTGATCGCCGCATCAACGCTTCGTGTACTGCGGTGCTTTCCGCGCTCGCTTGAGACCAGGCTTCTTGCGTTCCTTCACTCGAGGATCGCGGGTCAAGAGCCCGGCACGCTTGAGGACGGGGCGCAGTTCCGGGTTATAGCGGAGCAGCGCGCGAGCGACCCCGTGCCGAACCGCCCCAGCCTGACCCGACAGCCCGCCACCGACGACACGGGCACGAATGTCGAAGTGGTCCAAAAGACCGGTCAGCCGTAGCGGCTCAGTCACCATCACGTGATAGAGCAGGCGATTCCCGAAATACTGCTCAGCCGGCCGCCCGTTGATGATGACTTGGCCGGAGCCTGGATAGAGACGGACTCGGGCGACCGCTGTCTTCCGTCGACCGAGGCCGTAGTAGTAGAGCGGTTTAGTTTGCCCAGCTGGTTGCGTGCGTGCAGTCTCGACCAAGGCGCTCACTCTCCTCTCGCTTTCACGCCTCGATGTGCAGCACTTCGGGCTTCTGTGCCGCATGGGGATGATTGGGGCCGGCGTAGACCTTGAGCTTCTTGAACAACTTTCGTCCCATCGGCCCCTTGGGCAACATCCGTCGGACCGCCAGCTCGATCGGGCGGGTCGGATGTTTCTGAATCAGATCGCGGAAAGTCATCAGCCGTAGGCCGCCGGGATACTGCGAGTGCCGCCAGTAGATCTTGTCTCGCTCCTTCGTCCCCGCCAGTCGCACCTTCTCCGCGTTGATGACGATCACGAAATCACCGACATCGATGTGAGGGGTATACTCGGGCTTGTGCTTTCCGCGAAGAATAGCGGCAATTTGACTCGCCAGTCGCCCCAATCGCTTCCCCTCGGCATCGACGACCCACCACTTGCGCTCGACCTCTCCCGGTTTGGCCATATAGGTTCGTTGCAGGTACTGGCGCTTCTTCGCCTTGACCGTCATCGCTCGCTCCTCGCTTCAACGTCCTGTAGAGACTCTTTTCGGCACCGACTCGACGACGCCACGACACGCCTCAATCGCATTCGCCTGGATAGCGTACACGCCACAGTACCAACCCGCACGCGGGCGCTGGCGGAGGGGCCAGGCGACGGTCGTGCGCAGCCAGCAGATGCAGTATCCAGTCGAGATCCGCAGCGTTGCTACCGACGCGGACCAGAGTTGCGACCATCGTACGCACCATTTGCGGCAAGAACCCGTTGGCCCGTACGCGGTACTCCAAGAGGACCGCCTCGCGCTCGTGCCGCTCGACGGTCGGCTCCACCACATGCCATTCCGAGAGCGTGATCGTGCGCACCTGCGGCTTCGTCGCCTGCGGCCCTCCCAAACCGTGTCCGGCGAACGACCGAAAGTCATGCGAGCCCAGGAAAAGCTGCGCCGCTCGCTGCAGGGTAGCCACATCCACCTCCTTCGGGTGGACCCAGACGAAACGGCGCAGCATGAGCGGTGGCCGTCGTCCCAACCAGATGCGGTAGCGGTACTCTCGATCGACGGCCCAACGGCGCGCATGGAATCCTTCCGGCGCGCCAGCCACACGGTAGACGACCACGTCCTCAGGAAGCCAGGCTTGGAGCGCGCGAGCGAGGGTCGCTTCGTCACGTCGCCACACCAGATCGAAACTGGCGACCTGCCCGACTGCATGGACACCAGCGTCGGTGCGTCCCGCCAGTACAGTCCGCACCGGCTGACCAGCGAGGCGAGCGAGCGCTTCCTCGAGCACACCTTGTACGGTGCGCAAGCCAGGCTGACGCTGGGAACCTGAGAATGCCGTTCCCTCGTATCCGAAGTCCAGTCGGTATCGCCTGGCTTCCATACCGCGGTCATCGCTTCACCGTCAGGCAACGAACTCGATGAGCGCGAGCGGCGCACCGTCCCCGCGACGTTGCCCGATGCGATAGATGCGCGTGTAGCCGCCCGGCTGACCGACGAAGCGCGGTGCGATCACCTCGAACAACTTGGTGACCGCTCGCTCATCGCCCAACCGCGCCCAAGCCAAGCGGCGATGATAGTCCGTGTCCTCACGGGCGAGCGTCACGAGCTTCTCGACGATCGGCTGCACCGCCTTGGCCTTCGCCAGCGTTGTCGTCATCCGCTCGTGCAGAATGAGCGACACGGCTAGATTGCGGAACAGGTTCTTCCGCGCGTTCGTTCGTCGCCCGAACTTGCGACCTGCTTTCCGGTGTCGCACCGTCAGTCCTCCTCGCTTTCACCGGCACCGACACCGACTTCCGGGATCGCTCCGGTGAAGAGCGGTCCTTCCGTATAGCCGTTCTCTTGCAGGCGCTCACGCAATTCCTGGAGCGCTCGCGGCCCGAAGTTGCGGATCCCCAAGAGTTGATCTGGCCGCATCGCCAGTACTTGACCGACCCGCTCGATACCGCGGGCCCGCAACGCATTCAACACGCGCTGGGACAACCCGATTTCCGAGAGCAGGCGCGAGTCTTCCACCCGCGCACCTGCCCACTCCTCGGCGCGCTCTTCTGCCCCCTGGCTCTCGAACTCGGCGATCCACTTGGCATGCTGTACCAGGATCCGGGCTGCCTCCACCAGCGCCTTCGCCGGCTCGACCGTCCCGTCGGTCACGATCTCCAAAATCAGGCGGTCGTAGTCGGTCGCGCCACCGACCCGGGTATGCTCAACGACGTAATTGACCTTGAGTACCGGCGTAAAGATCGCATCGATCGGTATCTCACCGATCGAGCGGATCTCCTGCGCCTCCGCGGGGAGGTAGCCCCGCCCGCGCCCGATCCACAGGTCCATTTCGAGGCGCGCGTCAGCGTTGTCCAGCGTGGCGATCACGTGGTCCGGATTCACCACCTCGACGTCCGCTGGCCAATCGATATCGCCGGCCCGCACGATTCCCTCGCCCTGCGCGAAGAGGGTGGCACGCGCTTCGCGGAATTCCGTAACCGCTCGCAGACGAACACCTTTGAGGTTCAGCACGATCTCGGTCACGTCCTCGCGCACACCTTCGACAGTCGAGAACTCATGCCACACGCCTGCGATACGAATCCGCGTGATCGCCGCGCCGGGCAAGGACCGCAAGAGAATGCGCCGCAAGGCATTCCCGAGCGTCGTGCCGTATCCCGGATCGAGTGGCTCGACGACGAACCGCCCGTAGGTCGGTGCAGCGTGTGTTTGGATCACCCGCGGTCGTGCAAAGTCGAGCACGAATATCGCCTCCCCGCTTCGATTCTCGTTGTGCTTAGCGCCGGCTGTAGTACTCGACGACGAGCTGCGTGTTCACCGGCGGGATGTCGATCTCGTCGCGTGTCGGCAGTCGCAGAACGCGGCCGCTCATCGTCTCCAAGTCGCGACTCAGCCAGTCCGGCACCGACTTGCTCTTCGCCGTCTCTTCCAGTACCTTGAAGTACTCGCGTCGGCGGCTTTCGGGTCGGACAGCGATGATATCCCCCGGGCGGACCAGATACGACGGAATGTCGGTCTTGCGCCCGTTCACCAAGAAGTGCCCGTGGCGGACCAATTGCCGCGCTTGCCGCCGCGAGTCGGCGAAGCCGAGCCGGTACACCACGTTGTCGAGCCGCGACTCGAGGATCTGGAGCAAATTGTCGCCAGTCAGTCCAGGACGCCGCGACGCTTCGTCGAAGTGGCGTCGGAACTGGCGCTCCAGGATCCCGTAGATCCGCTTGAGCTTCTGCTTTTCACGCAGCTGGAGCGCGTACTCGGAGGGCCGTCGCGTCGTCCGCTGCGTCGGTCCATGCTGCCCCGGCGGGTAGTTCTTGTTAGGATGACGCTTGACAATCGGGCACTTCGGCCCGAAGCAACGCTCTCCCTTGAGGTAGAGCTTCACGCCCTCCCGCCGGCACAGCCGACAGACCGGGCCAATATACCTTCCCATCGAACCTCCTTACCTGCTCTTATGTTCGCCGTCGCTTCGGTGGCCGGCATCCGTTGTGCGGAACCGGCGTGATGTCCGTGATCGACATGACCTGCAGCCCGGCAGCGGCGAGTGCCCGGATGGCCATTTCGCGACCAGCACCCGCTCCCTTGACGAACACGTCGACTTGCCGCATGCCGTGTTCCATCGCCTTCCGGGCAGCGTTCTCCGCCGCCACCTGCGCGGCGTACGGGGTGCTCTTCCGCGTGCCCTTGAAGCCACTCGACCCCGCACTCGCCCAGCAGATCACGTTGCCGTTCGGATCGGTCATCGTGACGATCGTATTGTTGAACGTGGCATGAATGTACGCACGACCGCGCGGCACGTTCTTCCGTTCGCGCCGTCGCAGCCGCGCTCCGCGTTGCGCTGCTCGCCTACGATCTGCCATCGCGATTGCTCTCCTCTTTCGACGCCAGACAGCCTACGACTGCTGCTTCGCCTTCTTCTTGACCCCGATGCGCGGCCGCGGGCCCTTGCGTGTCCGCGCGTTCGTCCGGGTACGCTGTCCGCGCACCGGTAGCCCCATGCGGTGCCGCAAGCCCCGATAGCAGCCGATATCGATCAGCCGCTTGATATTCATCGCGACTTGCCGGCGCAAGTCGCCCTCGACGACCATCTCCTTCTCGATGATGTCGCGCAACCGCTGCACTTCGTCGTCGGTCAAGTCACGCACCTTCGTCCATGGGTCGATCCCGGTCCGCTCGAGGATCTTGCGAGCCGTGGACCAGCCGATCCCGTAGATGAGCGTCAGCGCATACTCGATCCGCTTGTCGCGAGGCAGGTCGATTCCAGCGATCCGGGCCATCGCTCCCCCTCATCCCTGACGCTGCTTGTGCTTCGGATTCTCACAGATGACCCGGACCACCCCATGTCGGCGAATGATCCGGCACTTTGCGCATCGGCGCTTCACCGAGGCTGATACCTTCATCGTCGTCACCCCCTCGTTCGCTCATTCTTCCTCACGAGTCCCACCGCGCAACCGATACGTAATCCGACCTCGCGTGAGGTCGTAGGGCGAGAGCTCGACGCGGACGCGGTCACCAGGCAAAATGCGGATGAAATGCATCCGCAAGCGCCCGGCGACATGCGCCAAGACCTCGTAGCCGTTGTCCAGCTGCACCCGAAACATCGCGTTCGGCAGCGCTTCGGTGACTGTTCCCTCGACTTCGATCACGTCCTTCTTCGGCACACGCCACCCCGCTCACGCGCGATCGACTCGCACGCATCACAAAGATGCAGTATACCATGCTATCAGGCCAGTTGCGTGAGAACCACCGGGCCTTCCTTCGTGATCCACACCGTGTGCTCGTAGTGCGCCGCCAGGCTGCCATCGACCGTCACCACCGTCCACCCGTCGCGCTTCACCCGCGTTGCTCCGGCACCAGCGCTGACCATCGGTTCGATCGCGAGCGTCATCCCCTCCCGCAGCAGCATCCCTTGCCCAGGCTCGCCCCAGTTCGGTACCGCTGGTTCTTCGTGAAGGTCCCGCCCGATCCCGTGCCCCGTGTACCCTTCGATGACCGCGAACCCGTACGCTCGCACGACCTCTTGGATCGCTGCACCGACGTCACCGATATGCTTGCCGACACGAGCAGCTGTACACCCAGCCCAGAAAGCCTCTTCCGCAGCACGCACCAGCGCCTCAGCGATCCTGCTTCCTCGACCGACCACGACACTGATGGCAGCGTCCGCATGCAAGCCACCCCACATCACACCGACATCGATCTTCAGGAGGTCACCTTCTCGTAGCCGCCGTCGCCCCGGAATACCGTGCAGTACTTCCTGATTGATCGACGTACAGATCGCACCAGGAAAGCCCCGGTAACCGAGGAACGAGGGGGTGCCGCCGTGCTGTTCGATCAGTTCGCGGGCTCGCGCATCCAACGCTGCCGTGGTCACCCCTGGCCGCGCTCGTTCACGCAACTCGGCGAGCACCAGCGCAACGATGCCGCCCGCCCGGCGCATCCGCTCGATCTCCTCGCGCGATTTCAGGACGATCGGCATCGGGCTGGGTCGGTCAATACCGCTTCGAGCGCCGTCAGAATGGCACGAGTGACACTCTCGATCGGTTGATCCCCGTCGATGTCGATGACGAGACCGCGCTCGCGATAGTACGCGAGAAGCGGGGCGGTTTGTTGCTCGTACGTCTCGAGCCGTCGCGCGATAGCCTCGGGAGTGTCGTCGCTCCGCTGCGTCAGGGCCGCACCGCAGCGGTCACAGCGGCCCTCCACTCGTGGGGGTGCGAAGCGCACGTGATACGTCGCGCCGCAGGACGGGCAAACGAAACGACCGGTCAAGCGCTCCATCAGGACCGAGCGCGGGACCGCCAGATGAACGACCGCTGCGATGGAGTCGCCGCGTTCGACGAGCACCCGATCGAGCGCCTCGGCCTGGGCGCGGTTCCGCGGGTAACCGTCGAGGAGTGCACCGCGAAAGGCGGGCATCTCACGCTCGAGTGTGTCCAGCCGCTCGAGGAGCACGCGGAGCGTCAGTTCATCCGGCACCAGTTCACCGCGATCGTAGTACCGACGGACTTCGCGTGCGAGTTCGTCGTCCCGCGTCATCAACTGCCGGAACAAGTCGCCGGTCGCCACGTGTATCAACCCCAGCTCCGGCGCCACTCGCGCCGCCTGCGTTCCCTTGCCGGACCCCTGCGGTCCGATGAGGACGACGTGACAACGCCCAGCCACCCCATCCCCCTACCGGATGAACCCCTCGTAATTGCGCATCAGGAGCTGCGCCTCGAGTTGGCGCATCGTATCGATCGCTACACCGACGACGATCAACAGTGACGTCGAACTCAAGAACAACACCGTCACGCCGGTGATCTTCGCCACGAAGTACGGCATCACCGCGATGGTACCGAGGAACAGCGCACCGATCAGCGTGATGCGCATCAGCACCTTCGTCAGATATTCGTCGGTCGCACGTCCTGGTCGAATACCAGGAATGAACGCACCTTGTCGTTGAAGCGTCTCAGCGATGTTCTGTTGCTGGAAGAGGATGAACGTGTAGAAGTAGGTGAAGGCGACGACCATCACGAAAAAAGCAACCTGATAGGGGAAGCTGTTGGGGTCGAACACCCGCGCCAGCCAGGTCGCGGCATCGCGCAGCCAGGCTAACTCGGACGTCGTCAGGAAGTTGGCGATCATTCCTGGCAGGAGGAGGATGGAAATCGCGAAGATGAGCGGGATCATACCCGCCGAATTGACTTTGAGCGGAATGTACGTCATGCCACCGCCGTAGACCCGGCCCCGACGCACGCGCCGCGCATGCTGGACGGGGATACGTCGCTGCCCCTCAGTGATGAGGACGATCCCCACGATGATCACGAGCCCGATCGCCAGAAAGGCGACCGTCCCAATGAAGTTCTCCGACAACGTCCCGCCGGTCACCAGACGCCCGACGGTACTCGGCAACTGCGCGACGATCCCGCCCATGATGATGATGGAAACCCCGTTGCCGATACCGTTCTCGGTAATTAGCTCGCCGAGCCAGACCAAGAAAACCGTGCCGGCGGTCAACGTGACCAGGAGCGCCAAACTCCGCAGCCAAGTCTGGCTGTCTAAGAGGCCGAAGTCACGGAGGACACCAGCGCTACTCATCAACGCCGCGTGCCCGTAGGCTTGCAAGAACGCTAGCGGGACGGTCAACCAGTGGGTGTACTGATTGATCTTGGCCCGACCGATGTTCCCCTCACGCGAGAGCTCGGTGAGCCGCGGGATCACTGGCGTCAGCAACTGCATGATGATCGAGGCTGTAATGTACGGATAGACGCCGAGCGCGACGATGGAGAAGTTGGAGAGCGTACTTCCCGAAAAGAGGTTCAGAACCCCGAGGAACTGATTCGTCTCCAACAGTTGGCGTAGCGCCGCCTGGTCTACGCCCGGCACCGGAATGGTCGCGACGAACCGGAAGATGACCAGGATACCGAGCGTGAACAGCAGCTTGCGCCGGAGATCGGGGAGCTTGAACGCGCTGACGAATGCCTCGAGCATCAGCGGATGACCTCCACGCTGCCACCGGCTGCCAGAATCTTCTGGCGCGCCGATTCGGAGAACGCGTGCGCTTGCACGTGGAGCGGCCGGGTCACATCGCCGTGACCGAGAATCTTCACCGGTGCGCCCTTCTCACGCACCAAGCGATACGTCCGTAGAACGTCCGGCGTGATCACACCTTCCACCGGAAGATCGTTCAATCGCCCGACATTCACAACCTCGAAGTAGATCTTGAACGGATTCTTGAAACCGCGCTTTCGTCCGAGGCGCCGGTACAACGGGTTTTGGCCACCTTCGAAGCCCGGTCGGACGCGATTGCGCGCCCACTGCCCCTTCGTGCCACGCCCCGCAGTTTTCCCTTGACCAGCAGCGATCCCGCGCCCTACCCGCGTCTTCGGGCGACGCGATCCTGGCGCAGGTTTCAGCTCATGGAGTTGCATGAGGATCCTCCCTCACCACCTCATTGCGAGGAGCGCTCGTCCAGCTCCTCGACGCGGACCAGATGTTGCACCTTGGCGATCATACCGCGGATCGTCGGCGTGTCCGGGTGCTCGACGGACTGGCGGAGCTTGCGCAGCCCGAGCGAGCGGAGTGTCGCCCGCTGCTCTTCGCGATAGCCGATCGCACTCTTGACGTAGGTGATCCGCAGTCGCTTACTCGTCATCGCTCTCCACCCGCTTTCGTCGACCGCGCAGCACTCGCTCCACCGGCAACCCGCGTCGCGCCGCCACCTCCTCGGGCGACTCGAGCTGACTGAGCGCGAGGAGTGCTGCTTGGGTCACGTTCACCGGATTGTTGCTGCCGTGCGTCTTGGCGATCAAGTCGCGTATACCAGCTGCTTCGGCGACAGCTCGGACACCGGCACCAGCGATGACACCGGTTCCTGGCGCTGCCGGCTTCATCAGGACCCGCGTCGCCTTGAACTTGACCTCGACCTCATGCGGAATCGTCGCACGATCGAGCGGTACCTCGATGAGATTCTTTTTCGCTGCTTCGACCGCCTTGCGAATGGAATCGGGCACCTCGGTCGCCTTCCCGATGCCTACACCGACGTGCCCCTGACCATCGCCGACGACCACGACGCTCCGGAAATGGAAGCGTCGCCCACCTTGGACGACCTTGGCGACGCGCGCGATCTGGATGACGCGCTCGCGCAGTTCCCCCACTCGACTCGGATCCACTCGCCGTCGTTCTTTGATGATCGTCATCGTCGCTCTCGCCTCCTTAGAACTGCAGCCCCGCTGACCGGGCGCCGTCAGCGAGCGCCTTCACCCGACCGTGGTACTTGTACCCACCCCGGTCGAACACGACCTTGGTGATCCCTTTCGCCAGCGCTCGCTCCCCGACCACCTGCCCGACCACCCGTGCCTCCTCGATCTTCGGATGGGGATCGGGGAACCGCTCACGCACCTCGCGCTCCAGTGTCGAGGCAGCGACGAGCGTGTGTCCGCGTGTATCGTCGATGATCTGCGCGTAGATGTGTTTGTTGCTCCGGAACACGTTCAAACGCGGTCGCTCCGGCGTCCCGAAGACCCGGGCACGGACCCGCAAGTGTCGACGTTTGCGTGGCGAGAGCTGCCGCTTGAACTGGAAGCGCATACTGACCCCTCCATCACCGCACGAGCCGCTCGATCCCCGCCCTCCCGGCGCTTTCGAGCGGCCTTACTATGGCGCAGTAGTCCTACTTGCGCGCCTTACCGGCCTTGCCGGCCTTCCGCCGGATCACCTCACCGACGTATCGGATCCCCTTCCCCTGATAGGGCTCGGGCGGACGGACACGCCGGATTTGCGCCGCGACCTCACCGACGAGTTGCTTGTCGATCCCCAGCACGCCGATGCGCGTGGGCGACTCGACCACGAACGTGATACCCGGCGGGGGCTCGACCCGGACCGGGTGCGAATACCCCACGTTGAGGACGAGCGTCTTCCCCTCCAGCGCTGCCCGGTACCCGACGCCGTGAATCTCGAGGTCCTTCCGGAAACCCTCCGTCACCCCTTGAATCATATTGGCGATCAGGGTGCGGTAGAGGCCGTGCAACTGCTTGAAGAACCGCTCCTCTGACGGGCGCTGAACCTGCACCGTGCCGTCGACCTGCTGAACGATCATCTTCGGGTGTACCTTGAGCTCCAATTCCCCCTTCGGCCCGCGCACGCGGACAAGACCGTCAGCGATCTCGACGGTCACTCCAGGTGGAACCGGTATCGGACGCTTGCCGATCCGCGACATCTGCGGCCCCCCGATTCAGAACACCGTGCAGATGACCTCGCCGCCGATGCCACGACGGCGCGCCTCGGCATCGGTCATCACTCCCTGGGACGTCGTCAGGATGGCGATGCCGAGACCTCCCTTAACCCGTGGGATCTCGTCTTTTCCGACATAGATCCGCAGACCCGGCTTCGAGACGCGCTTGATCTCGCGGATCGCGGGTCGCTTGTCCGGTGTGTACTTCAGCCGGATCCGCAGGATCGGTCGTGGCTCCGCCGGCTCGACGACATAGTCGGCGATATAGCCTTCTTCTTTTAAGATACGTGCGATTTCGACCAGCATCTTCGACGCCGGCATGGTCGCCTCCGCTTTGCGGCCCATCCCGGCGTTGCGGATGCGGGTCAGCATGTCGCCGATCGGATCATTGACCGTCATCGCACTCCATGCCCTACTCGCCTGCTCGCCTACCACCTACCAACTCGCCTTCTTGACACCCGGCAACTTGCCCATCGAGGCGAGCTGCCGGAAGCAAATTCGACACAAGCCGAACTTCCGCATGTACGCACGCGGCCGACCGCACAACTTGCACCGGTTGCGGTGGCGCACCGCATACTTCGGCGGCTTGAGCGACGCCACGATCTTCGCCTTGCGTGCCATACTACGTACTCGCCTCCGTGTTCTCAATCGCGGAACGGCATACCCAGTAACTCCAGAAGCCGCCGCGCTTCCACATCGTTACGCGCGGTGGTCACGATCGTGACCTCCAGCCCACGCACTTTGTCGATCTTATCGTAATCGACCTCGGGAAACACGATCTGTTCCCGCAGGCCGAGCGAATAATTCCCGCGCCCGTCGAATGACCGGGACGATACACCCCGAAAGTCGCGGATCCGAGGCAACGCGATCGCGATCAGGCGGTCGAGGAAGTCCCACATCCGATTGCCGCGCAGCGTCACCATGACGCCGATCGGCATCCCCTTGCGCAACTTGAAGCCAGCGATCGACTTCCGCGCTCGCCGAACGACCGGCCGTTGCCCGGTGATAGCGGCCAAGTCGTTCATCGCGTAATCGATCGCCTTCGGGTTGGAGACAGCCTCACCCAACCCGACATTCAAGACGATCTTCTCGAGCCGCGGTACGGCGAAACGGTGTGGATACCCGAACTCTTCCATCAGTTTCGGGACGACTTCCTCTCGGTACCGTCGCTTCAACCGCGGCTCGACACGCTCGTGCACTTCGGTCGTCATCGCTCACTCGCCTCACTTCGCTCGACGCTGTGCCGTGGGCTTTTCGATCGTCTGCCCGCACTTCTTGCAGTAGCGTACCTTTTCCCCGCTCTCCGTGAAGCGGAACCCGACGCGGGTTGGCTTACCGCAATGCGGGCAGAGCAACATGACCTTGGACACGTGAATCGGCGCTTCCATCTCGATGATGCCAGCTTGCCGCACCCCAGGGATGGCCCGCTGGTGCTTCTTGACGATGTTGACACCCTCGACGATTACTCGATCCTCGCGCGGCAGGTTGCGCCGCACCCGACCGCGCGCACCCTTGTCTTTGCCACGGATGACGATAACTTCGTCGCCAGTCACGATCTTTTCAGCCATGGTCGGCACCCCTCACAGCACTTCCGGTGCCAGCGAGATGATCCGCATGTACTGCCGCTCTCGGAGTTCCCGCGCCACCGGGCCAAAGATGCGGGTGCCGCGCGGCTGACCTTGAGGCGTCACCAAAACAGCGGCGTTATCGTCGAATTTGATGTAGGAGCCGTCCTTGCGCCGGTACTCCTTCTTCGTGCGGACGATTACCGCGTAGACGACGTCACCCTTCTTGACCGACGCATTCGGCTCCGCCTTCTTGACTGAGGCGACGATGAGGTCGCCTACCGACCCGTAGCGGCGCTTGGATCCAGCGAGGACGCGGATGCACATGATCTCTTTGGCACCGGTGTTGTCAGCGACCACCAGCTTCGACAGCGGCTGGATCATGGCTCGCCCTCACTCCCACCCTCGGTTTCCTCGAGGATCTCCGCTTGAACCTCCGGTGTGGCGCGTTCCAGTATCTTGCGGACGATCCATCGCTTCGTCTTGCTCAGGGGTCGCGTTTCCTCGATGAGCACGAGGTCCCCGACCCGACAGAGATTGTATTCGTCATGGGCGTAAAACTTGCTGGTGCGACGGATCGTCTTCTTGTACAGCGGGTGGCGGCGCATGTAGTCCACCGCCACGACAACGGTCTTATCCATTTTATCCGAGACGACGCGCCCCACCTTGGTCATCCGCCGCTTGGGTCGCTGTGGCGACGCTGCCGTGGGTGCCTGTTCCGGTGTCGTCGAACCTCGCTCCTCCACCCTGCATCACCCCTTTCGCTGCTGGAGCTCGAGTTGCTTGCGGCGCTTGCGCTCGCGGCGCGTCAGCTTCGGCGGAGGGAGCTTCCCCTCTGCAGCTAAGCGCGCCCGCTCCCGTTCCGTCAGAATGGTCAGGATACGCGCGATATCCTTCCGCGCCTTGCGGATCGCGGTCGTGTCCTTGAGCTGACCGAGCGCCGCAGAAAAGCGCAAGTCACGCACCTCGTTCCGCAACTCTTCGAGCTTTTGCCGCAGCTGATCGTCCGTGAGCGCACGCAGTTCCTGCGGCTTCATGCTTCTTCCTCCTCGGCAGCTTCGCCGAGACGCTCGCGCTTCACGATGCGACACTTGCAGGGAAGTTTGTGAATCGCGCGCGTCAGCGCCTCCACAGCCAGCTCCTCCCGGACCCCGGCCAACTCGAAGAGGATGCGTCCTGGCTTGACGACATCTACCCAGTACTCGGGATTCCCTTTGCCACTCCCCATCCGGGTCTCGGCCGGCTTCTTGGTGACCGGCTTGTCCGGGAAGATGCGGATCCACACCTTTCCACCGCGCCGTACCGCATTGGTGATCGCGCGGCGGGCAGCCTCGATCTGCTGGGCTGTCACCCAGGCCGGCTCCAAGGCCTGGATCCCGTAATCGCCGAACGCGAGCGTACTCCCCCGCCAGGCGATCCCCTTGGTGCGGTACCGGTGTTGCTTCCGGTGTTGGACTCGTCGTGGCATCAACATGCCTGAACTCCTCGCCGTCTACTCAGCCGAAATACCCGCCGCAGCCACCGGCTTCGCCTCAGGGAGCACGTCACCGTGGTAGATCCAGACCTTGACGCCGATCTGTCCGTAGATCGTCGGCGCGTGCACGACAGCATAGTCGATGTTCGCCCGGATGGTACTCAGCGGGACACGCCCCACCATCTCCCAGACCATCCGCTTCATCTCCGCCCCACCCAGGCGACCCTTCACGCGGATCTTGACCCCCTTGGCGCCGGCACGCATCGCCGCAGCTGCAGCATGCTTCATCGCTCGCCGATAGGACACGCGCCGCGTGATCTGCTCGGCGATACTCTCGGCCACAAGGCGCGCATCGAGCTCCGGCTTGCGCACCTCTTGGATGTTGAGGTGCACCTTCTTGCCGATGCGCCCTTCGAGCAACTGCCGGAGCCGCTCGACGTTCGCACCCTGCTTGCCGATCACCACACCCGGCTTCGCGGTATGGATCGTCACGTCCACCCGGTTGACCGCTCGTTGGATCTCGATCCGCGAGATCCCGGCACGCGGTAGCTCTCGATGGATGATGTCGCGGATATCGAGATCCTCATGCAACTGTTCCCGGTACTGCCGATCCTTCTCGGCGAACCACTTCGACTCCCAGTCGTGAACGATCCCCAACCGAAAGCCGATCGGATTGACCTTCCTACCCACGCGGCGCTCCCTTCTCCGGCATCTCGTCGAGAATCACGGTAATGTGCGAGGTCCGGCGCCACTTCCGCCCGACACGTCCGCGCGCGTGGGGTTGCCAGCGCTTGTAGCGCGGCCCTTCGTCGACGTAGATCCGCTTCACGTACAACCGCTCCGGATCCAAATCGTAGTTGTGCTCCGCATTGGCAGCGGCCGATCGCAGCAGTTTCAACGCGATCGGCGCCGTCTTCTGCGGCAAGACCTGCAGGATCGCCAGCGCTTCCTGGAGCGGTTTCCCGCGGATCACGTCGATGACCATTCGGGCCTTTTTGGGCGAGACCCGGACCTCGCGAACCTTGGCTCGGACCTCCATGCCACGCCACTCCTTACTCACACGCGCTCAGCGGCGCCGGGTCGTTCGCTCCGCGTCTTTCCCATGCCCACGGTAAGTCCGCGTCGGCGCGAACTCCCCGAGCTTGTGGCCAACCATTTGCTCCGTGATGTAGATCGGCACGTGTCGCCGGCCGTCATGTACTGCGATCGTATGGCCGACCATCTCGGGGAAGATCGTGCAGTCGCGCGCCCACGTGCGGATGACCCGACGCTCGCCCGTACGGTTCAACTCGTCGATCTTCTTCTTCAGTTTCGGATCGATGTACGGTCCCTTTTTCGACGAACGCCCCATCGACGCACCTCCTCACCGGCTAGGCCTCGTAGCGCCGCCGGAGAATGAACCGATCCGACTTCTTGTTCCGGCGCGTGCGCTTACCGAGCGCCGGCTTGCCCCACGGCGTCTTCGGCGGCATACCGCGCGGAGCCTTCCCCTCACCACCACCGTGCGGGTGATCGCGTGGCGTCATCGCCGAGCCACGCACTTCCGGTCGCCACCCCATGTGGCGCTTGCGGCCAGCTTTACCGATGCTCACGTTCTGGTGATCGAGGTTACCCACCTGTCCGATGGTCGCCATGCAATCGGCGTGCACCATCCGGATCTCGCCAGAGGGCAGTCGCAGGTGCACGTAGTCGTCGACCTTCGCGACGACCTGTGCGACCGCCCCCGCGGCCCGTGCCAGCTGGCCGCCGCGCCCGGGATACAACTCCACATTGTGCACGAGTGTCCCGAGCGGAATGTCGCGCAACGGCAGGGCATTCCCCACCCGAATGGGCGAACCCGGTCCCGATTGCACGACGTCGCCGACCTTCAGTCCAAGCGGCGCAAGAATGTAGCGCTTCTCCCCATCTACGTAGTGCAGGAGTGCGATGAATGCGGTGCGGTTCGGATCGTACTCGATCGCCGCGACTTTGGCTGGCACCCCCCACTTGTCGCGACGGAAGTCGATGATCCGATAGAACCGCTTGTTGCCGCCGCCCCGATGCCGCGTCGTGATGACACCGCGGTTGTTTCGCCCGGCATGCTTCTTGAGCGGCTCGATCAGCGACCTCTCCGGCTCTTCCTTCGTGATCTCCTCGTAGGTGAGCACCGACATGTTTCGGCGCCCGGGTGTCGTCGGCTTATAGACTTTGATCGGCATCGCGCCACCTCATCTCAGGCACGTCACAGCTGGCTGAAGAGATCGATCGTGTACCCGGGCTCGAGCGTGACGATCGCCTTCTTCCACGACCGCTCGCGCCCCACGATCGGCGTTCGGCCGCCCTTGCGGAAGCGACGCCGCACCTTACCACGCACATTCATCGTGTTGACCTTCTTCACCTTCACGTTGAAGGTGCGTTCCACCGCTTCCTTAATTTGAATCTTGTTCGCGGCCGGATGAACCTCGAAGCAGTACTGATTCATCTCCATGAGCCGCGTGTTCTTCTCCGTGATCAAGGGACGGCGGATGATCTCCTGCAACGGCAGATCCATCGCTCACACCCCCTCCTGAGCCCAGAGACGATGGATCACCTCCACCGCCTCGGGTGTGAGGATCATGCGCTGGTACTTGAGCCCGTCGCGGATGTTCATGTTGTGTGCGACGAGCACCTTGACGTCCTCGAGGTTGCCTGCCGCTCGCCGAATGTTCTCGCGTCGCTGGTCGACGACGATCAGCGTCGAACGAGCCTTAGCCAGCGGCAACCGTTGGAGGACGCTTTTCATCACCTTGGTCTTCGGCTCGATCTCGTTGAGCCCGCGTACCACCACGATCTGGTTTTCGCGTTGCTTCACCGAGAGGAGCGACCGAATGGCGAGCCGACGCATCTTGCGCGGCATCTTCTGGCGATACGAGCGCGGGTGCGGCCCCCACACCACGCCGCCGCCTTTCCAGTGCGGTGCACGGATGCTCCCCTGGCGCGCTCGCCCGGTGCCTTTCTGACGCCACGGCTTGCGGCCACCGCCGCTCACTTCACCGCGCGTCTTCGTATCGTGCGTGCCCGCCCGCGCATTCGCGAGCTGGCGGACCAGGGCCTGGTGCATCACCGGGATATTCGGCGTGATGTTGAAGACCGAGTCAGCCAACTCGATCTGGTCGACTGCTCGCCCTTCGAGATCGTAAACCGGAACCTGCATCGTTCGCTCTCCTCCCATCACGCCGTCGCCCTCGCCCGCCGTTGCTTGATCGCGTGGCGGACGATCACGAGTCCGTTCGGATGACCAGGCACAGCACCACGCACCAGCACGAGATTTCGTTGCGGATCGACCTGCATCACTTTCAAGTTCTGCACGGTCACCCGCACCGGACCCATTCGGCCAGCCATGCGCTTCCCTTTATGGACGCGCCCGGGATCGGTCGTCGGACCGATCGAGCCTGGTGCCCGATGCCGATCCGACTGGCCGTGCGTTTTCGGACCACCCGCGAAACCGTGCCGCTTCACCCCACCTTGGAAGCCTCGCCCTTTTCGCCAGCCGATCACGTCGACGAGCTGCCCGGGTTGGAAGATGGTGCAATCGACCACCTGCCCGACTTGGAACTGACTCGGGTCGTCGACGCGTACCTCCTTCAGGTATCTCGGTGAGGCCCCCGAAGCGCGCAGGTGTCCCTGCATCGGCTTGTTCTGCCGCTTGCGGTGGCCGAAACCGAGCTGCACGGCCTCGTACCCGTCCCGCTCCTTCGTCTTCACCTGCGTGACGACGCAGGGACCGACTTCGAGCACGGTGACGGGCACGGCGCGTCCCGTTTCGTCGAAGATTTGCGTCATGCCGAGTTTGCGGCCAAGCAGTCCCTCGATCATTGGCTCTCCTCGCTACCCTTGGTGGCTCCAGACACGCGCTGTGCCCTCGCCACACGCAGAGCATGATCAGGAACGTGGTCTCCCACGTTCAGAGCTTGATTTCGATGTCCACCCCTGCCGGAAGGGTCAGGCGCATGAGCGCCCGAATCGTCGATGGACTCGGCTCGAGCACGTCGATCAGCCGCTTGTGTGTCCTGATCTCGAAGTGCTCCTGCGAGTCCTTGTCGATGAACGGCGAGCGGATCACGGTGAACCGCTCGATCCGTGTCGGCAGGGGAATCGGCCCGGCCACCTTCGCCCCCGTGCTCTCAGCCGTCTCGACGATCTGTCGAGCCGACTGGTCGAGGATCCGGTGGTCGTGCGACTTCAGCCGGATGCGAATACGCTGCGCCGGTCTACGCGACATCGTCGCTCACCCCTCGCTGCGCTACTTGATGATCTTGGTGACGACGCCGGCGCCCACCGTGCGGCCACCTTCCCGGATCGCAAACCGCGACCCTTCCTCCAGCGCCACCGGCTTGTCCAACACCACCCGCAGCCGCACGTTGTCCCCCGGCATCACCATCTCCACCCCCTCCGGCAACCCCGCAACCTCCCCCGTCACGTCCGTCGTCCGAATGTAAAACTGCGGCCGATACCCCGCAAAAAACGGCGTGTGCCGCCCCCCCTCTTCCTTCGACAACACGTACACTTCCGCCTCAAACTCGGTGTGCGGCGTGATCGACCCCGGCGCCGCCAGCACCATCCCCCGCTCCACCTCGTCCCGCTCGATCCCCCGCAACAAGCACCCGATGTTGTCCCCAGCTACCGCCTCGTCCAACACCTTCTGGAACATCTCGATCGACGTCACCACCGTCTGCCGCGTCGGCCCCAGCCCCACAATCTCAACCGCCTCCCCAGGCCGCAGCCGCCCACGCTCGACCCGCCCCGTCACCACCGTCCCACGCCCTTTGATCCCAAACACATCCTCAATCGGCATCAGGAACGGCTTGTCCACCGCCCGCACCGGCGTCGGAATGTACTCGTCCACCACCCGCAACAGCTCCCAGATCGGCGCATACTCCGGCGCCTCCGGATCGGTCGACGCCGACTCCAACGCCCGCAACGCCGACCCCCGTACCACCGGAACGCTCTCCCCAGGATACCCATACTGGCTCAACAGCTCCCGAACCTCCAGCTCCACCAGCTCCAACAACTCCGGATCATCCAACATGTCCACCTTGTTCAAAAACACCACGATCGCCGGTACCTCTACCTGCCGCGCCAGCAAAATGTGCTCCCGCGTCTGCGGCATCGGCCCATCCGGCGCACTCACCACCAAAATCGCCCCGTCCATCTGCGCCGCACCCGTGATCATGTTCTTGATGTAGTCCGCATGCCCTGGACAATCGACATGCGCATAGTGCCGCTTCTCCGTCTCATACTCTACGTGGCTGATCGCAATCGTGATCCCCCGCGCCCGCTCCTCCGGCGCCTTGTCGATCTGCTCGTACGGCTTGAAGTTCGCCCACCCCTTGAAGCTCAACACCTTCGTGATCGCCGCCGTCAGCGTCGTCTTCCCATGATCCACATGCCCGATCGTCCCCACGTTCACGTGCGGCTTCGTCCGCTCAAACCGCGGCTTGCTCATCTGCGCTTCCTCCTCGTCCCCGTTTTCTGATCTCACATCAAAGAGCCCACGTCCATCTCCGTGGGCCCATCCGCACATCTGCGGCATCGTGGGGGGAGAGGGATTCGAACCCCCGCAGCTTGCGCACCTGGTTTACAGCCAGGCCCCTTTGGCCACTCGGGCATCCCCCCGTCTTGGCGCGAGAGAGCCGATGGTGGGACTCGAACCCACAACCCGCGGTTTACAAAACCGCTGCTCTGCCAATTGAGCTACACCGGCCTGGACAGCGCGCCGGTACCAGCGCAATTCTACGGTGCCGTGTTGCGCCTGTCAATCCAGCTGAGAACCCCCGTGCCGCAGACAAGATACAGCCAGGCAACCAGCCACCCTGGCGGGCTCATCGTGACCCCCGTACCGTGCGGTATCGAGACGAGGCTCTCGCCGACGAGGACGATCCAGCGACCGGCCAACCACGCCGGTAGGCCCAACAGGGTGCCGACCCCCGATACGACCAGATCCAGCAGGACTACCGCGGCTGCCGCCATCAACACCGGTACGACAGGTTCCACCAGTACGTTCGCCAGCGGCGCCACGAGCGAGTACGTTCCGAAGCGGAACAGGAGGAGCGGGGTGACCGCGGATTGCACGATCACAGGCACGACGACACTTTCCCACCTCCCGCGATAGACCAATCCGGCCACGCAGAGCGTCGCCGTCGCAATGCCAGACAATTGAAACGATAGGGAATCAACCAGATTCGGGCGGACCAAGACGAGCAATACCACCGCCCAGCCGAGTGCGGAAATCGGTTCGCGCGGCCAGCCACGCCAGCGCGCAAGAAGGTACAGACTGGCCATGGTCGCAGCACGCAAGACGGGAGGATCCAAACCGGTCACGACAGCATAGCTCCACACTCCGCCCGCCGCCATCAGCCACCGCATCCACGCTCGCCAGCGCACGCGGTGCAGCAGTCCCTCCAGGAACCCCACGACAACAGCGACGTTCCAACCACTGACTGCCGTCAGGTGCGAAAGCCCGGCTCGCCGGAGCACAGCCCGCGTCTCTTGTGCCAGCCCTCGATCGTCACCGATGAGCACCCCGAGCGCCAGTGAGCCGCTCGGCTCCGGAATCGCACGCAACACCGTTTCCCGCACACGCACACGCACGCTCACGAGGAGTGCATCCGCCCCAGTCACCACCCTCATCTCCGTAACGTCGTACGTTCCGGCGACCCGAACTGGCCCCACCCTCCGGGACCCCGGTCGATAGACTCCACGCCAGGCAACGCGCTCTCCCGCTCCCACCCCGATTCCCGTACGGCCGGTGAGCGCAACCAATCGCCCGTCATCACGCAAGACGACGACCTCACCTGCTTCGTCCTCCGCCTGCCACTGCACCAGGCCCACGCCACTGACCGCACCCGACGCCGGACCGTCCGAGACCGCCGAGCGACCGATCCCGAGCACCAGGCCCAGCCCCACCACGACGAGCGAACGGATGAGATGCCCGGGAGCCTGCCACCGCATGAGCACCATGAGAACCAGAACTGTCGAGCAGAGTCCCGCACCACCAAGCCAGGATGACCGGCTAGCCACAGCACCGGCAACGACGCCGAGTGCCAGCCAGGCTCCGGTCACTCGGCACCCCCAACGGTGACGAGATCACCCCACTCCGCGACCATACGCTCCGAGATGCCCGCGACATTCGCGAGCTCGTCGACCGACCTAAATGGCCCGTGTTCCTCTCGATACGCGACGATCCGTTGGGCCAGCACTGGACCGACACCCGGTAAGCGCTCGAAGTCCTCCGCCGTCGCACTGTTGATGTCGATTCGGTTGTCTCGTTCAGCTTCTGCCCCGTTCCCTGGTTCGCCTGTATCCGGCACGGTTGTGCCACTCGCCGCAGCGGAGCGGAACGGAACCACGATCGTCTGCCCGTCGCGGACTCGTTCGGCCATCGCAACGCGTGTGAGGTCGGCTGTCTCCAGCGGGCCCGCAAGTTCAACGACGCTCGCCACCCGCGCGTCACTCGCTACCTCGTACAGTCCGGCACGGCGTACCGCTCCATGCACATACACCACGATACTCGTAGGCGTGGTCACCGGTTCGACACGAATAACCAGATCAGCGCCTGATCCACGCTGCGTCGCGATCCCTGCCCCGATGAACGCACCGAGTACGATTCCGATGGCGAAGACGAGCCATCCACTCGTTCGCCTTGGCATGATGAACACAGCCCTTTCCGGACCGTGGTATCGTTGTACGATGTCCGTTCATACCCGCCCGCAAAGAAGGCGGGGTGGGTGGTTGCTATTGTCTCATTAACCTTCGCATCGGTCGAGGCGATGTCGTTGGAAGCCGTTCTCGAACGTATCGAGCGAACCAGATCATTCCAGCGTGTCCGCTCTCATCTCGCGTCCCGGTGCTCGGTCTCGATCGAGGGCCTTCCTGCATCAGCCCGTCCCTGGGTTCTCGCAGTGTTGGCGCGTCAGTTGAGCGGACCGCTGCTGGTCATCGCGCCGCGCCAGATCCATGCAGACGAGCTGGCTGAAGCCATCGGACAGCTAGTTCCGAACCTCCCAGTGGCAGCATGGCCAGCCCCGGAAACGCTGCCCTACGATATCTTCACGTACGATCGGACAACCGCAGCGGATCGTACCTGGTTCCTGGAACGCCTCGCCGGGGACGATCCCGCGCTCGTAATCGTTCCCGCGCGCGGTCTTACGGAGCTGCTACCGCCGGCGAGCGCACTCCGCACCCGGCAGCTCACGTTGCAAATAGGGAAACACTTGACTCCCGAGCAACTGGTCTCGCACCTCGTTGCCAGCGGCTACGCGCTCAGCCCACTGGTGCAGCAACCGGGTTGCTATAGTCGACGCGGAGGAATCGTCGACTTCTGGCCACCCGGCACCGATCAGGCTGTCCGCGTCGAGTTCTTCGGCGACGAGATCGAGTCGCTGCGCGCTTTCGACGCAGCCACGCAGCGGACTGTGGGTCGCTTGGATCACGTTTCGATCCTGCCGATCAGCGAGGTACCGGTCTCCTGCTATCAGGATGCAGCGGCTCGCCTGCGCGCACTCGATCTGTCCACGCTCCGCCCGGAAGTCGCACTCGAATGGCAGCGTCTCTGTGACCGTTTGGAACGTGGGCAACTCGTCCCTGCCCCAGAGCTGGTCCTCCCGTTTCTCCTCCCTAAACCTGCGACGCTGCTCGACTACCACGACCCGAGCCGCCCCATCGTCGTCGTCGATCCCGGTGCAGTGCAACTCGCGCTGGAGCAGTTCGAGCGGCAAGCTGAGGAACTGCGCGAGACGAGCGAACAAAGTGGTGAACTCCCGCCCGGGCTCCCTCGCCCCTATCACTCCGTTCGATCCGTTTGGGAGGCGTTGCTCGCCCGCACGGTACTGTGGCTGGGCACGGCGACCGCGATGCCGGAAGGAGAAGCAGCAACCGACGCTGTCGCCGGTTTTTCCTCCAGCGTGCCAACGCTCGGCGGTCGGCTGCATGCACTGCACGAACAAATCGCCCCGTACGTAAAAGAGCGGTACACGATCGTCATCGTTACCGAACAGCCCGATCGCCTTCACCAGGTACTCGAAGAGCACAGCTCCCGTGTGCGTCCGGCAGCCGGCAAACCGCCCGCTGTCATAGTCGAGCGCGGTCGCCTGCCCGGTGGCTGGCTGCACGAGGAAGCAGGCGTGCTTCTGCTCACCGACCGCGAGCTGTTCGGCTTGCGGCGGTTCCCATGCTCGTCCCGGCGCCGCCGCAGCTCAGCCTCCTCCGGCGACCTCCTCAGTCGCCTCGTTCCTGGCGTCTACGTCGTGCACGTCGATCACGGCATCGCCCGCTACGGCGGGTTGGTCACCCTCACGATCAATGGGGTGCAGCGCGAGTACCTGCTCCTGGAGTACGCCGACAACGATCGGCTGTATCTCCCGGTCGATCAACTGGACCGCATCACGCTCTATGAAAGTTTCGACGGCGAACCCAAGCTGACGCGACTCGGTTCCCCCGAATGGAGCCGGATCAAGCGACGGGTGCGCGAGGCGGTACGCGAACTGGCCTTCGAGCTCCTGCAACTGTACGCTGCTCGCGAAGCCACGCCTGGAATCGCCTTCGGGCCCGACACCGCGTGGGATCGAGAACTGGAGGAGTCGTTCCCCTACGAGGAGACAGCGGACCAGCTGCGGGCCATCCAGGAAGTGAAGTCAGATATGGAAAGCCCGCGACCAATGGATCGCCTCCTATGCGGGGACGTGGGCTTCGGGAAAACCGAAGTTGCCCTGCGTGCCGCGTTCAAAGCTGTCAACAACGGCTATCAGGTGGCGATCCTCGTTCCGACGACAGTTCTCGCACTCCAACACTACGAGACATTCCGCGAGCGACTTGCTCCTTATCCGGTTCGGGTGGAGATGTTGTCGCGGCTACGTTCCAAGAGCGAGCAGCGCGAGATCGTCCAGGGTATCCGGGACGGTAGCGTCGACATCGTAATCGGAACACACCGTCTCCTCCAACGCGACGTACAGTTCAAGCGCCTCGGTCTCGTCATCATCGATGAGGAGCACCGGTTCGGCGTCGCCCAGAAAGAACACTTCAAGCGGCTTCGCACGAATATCGATGTGCTGGCTATGACCGCCACACCGATTCCACGGACGCTGTACCTAGCACTCTCGGGACTTCGCGATCTCTCGGTGATCGCCACACCGCCAGTCGAACGGACACCGGTGCGCACCTTCGTCACGCCAGCACGCGACAGCGTCATCCGGGAGGCGATCCTGCGCGAGCTCGCGCGCGGTGGACAGGTTTACGTCGTCCACAATCGCGTCCAGACGATCAACAGTTTTGCCGACCGTCTTCGTACTCTGGTACCTGAGGCACGCATCGCCATCGCGCACGGCCAGATGCCGGAGTCGGAACTCGAGCAGATCATCATCGCCTTCATCGAAAAGGAATACGATGTCCTCGTCTGCACGGCGATCATCGAATCGGGCATCGACATTCCCTCGGTGAACACGATCATCATCGACCGGGCAGATCAGCTCGGGCTCACGCAGCTCTATCAGCTGCGCGGGCGAGTCGGTCGCCGTCACCTGCGTGCCTACGCGTATCTGCTCTATGACGATCGCCGCCCGCTGTCACCGGAAGCCCAGGCACGCCTGGAAGCGATCCAGGAAGCGACGGAACTCGGCGCGGGGTTCCAGATCGCGTTGCGAGACCTGGAAATTCGCGGCGCCGGTAACATTCTCGGACCCGAGCAAAGCGGCCATATCGCTGCCGTGGGGCTCGAGCTCTACACCCAACTCCTGGCACGTGCGGTCCAGGAGGTCCGCGAAGGACGACCGATCGAGGATGCTCCGAGCGTGACCGTCGACCTTCCCCTGGAAGCCACGATTCCGCCGGAGTATTGCGGTGACGAGGCGGTGCGCATGAGTCTGTATCAGCGTTTCGCTGCTCTGCGCACTCCGGAACAACTCGAGGATCTCATCGTCGAACTGCGCGATCGGTTCGGTCCGCTACCCGAGCCCGTGCGACGACTCGCTGACCTCGCGGCACTCCGGCTGTGGGCGAATCGCCTCGGGCTGGCCTCGATCCTCGAACGCGACGGAGAGGTGTACATCCGTCCAGTGGTCGGTGCCCGGCTCGACCGCGAGCGACTCCGTCGCGCTATCGGCACCGGGGTTTATGTCACACCGAACCAGGTCCGCCTCGTGATCTCCCGTCTGGACGTCCCGCTGTTCGAGGCCATCCAGGTCGTGCTCCGTGAGATCGAAACTCGGCGTGCCACCGTGCTCCTGGGAACCCCGCTCCCAGAGCCACTCGCCGGTACGCGGTGAAGCCTCACCACTCCGTATCGGCGTCGTCCGCGAGGGATTCGAGGATAGCTACCGCCCGAGCGGCATCCCGCGCACGGACGTACAGTGCATGCTCGGCTGCCAGCGTCGACCAGTAGGCAGCACCGAGTCCGAGGACTTTCACCAGGACGGGAATGCCCTCACTCTCCAGCGCCCCGCGCCACAAGGCGGCGAGCAGCTCGTTCGGTGCCACGGCGATACGAACCAGTGCATTGCTCTCAGACATCATGCGTCCTTACGGTCGAAGATAGACGATCGTCACGCCGTGCCCACCTTCGGCCGGAGCTGCCAGCTCCCATCGCTCGACGAGCGGATGGTCGCGCAGGAAGTCATGAATCGCCTGGCGAAGCGTACCCGTGCCTTTTCCGTGGACGATACGAACCCAGGGCAACCCAGCCAGCGCAGCCCGATCGAGATAGCGATCCAGCCTGGACAGCGCCTCGTCGACGCGGAGACCGCGGAGATGCAGCTCCGGCTCGACGGTCGACGTCGGCAGAACAGCGGTAGCGGTCGAGCGCGGGTACATCTCGCGCGGTGATGGCTTCGCGACCTCGTCGATGCGACGCACCGCAGCCAATGGCTGGCGCAGGCGGAAGTTGCCGACTCTGACCTCGACTTCGTCCTCGTCAGGGAGAACGGCGACGACCTCACCTTCCAAGCCGAGCGCTGGAATTTCCACGCGGTCACCGACCCTGAAACCTCTGCTCTTCGCAAGTCCGGTCGAAGTCTCGCGAAGGTGCCGTCGGGCCTCCTCGAGCGCCCGCATGCTCTCTTCGACCACGCGAGGCTCCGGATAGGCACCGGATTCAGCACGTCGCTCGAGTCGACGCACGAGGTCGCGCACCCGGCGCAACTCTGCTTCGAACTCAGCGAACGCTGCCGCACGTGCTTCTTCTCGTTCGCGCTGTGCCTCGCGCAGCAACTGCTCCGCTTCAGTGCGCAGGCGCTCTGCTTCGGCCCGCGCCCGTGCCGCCTCCTCCGCCTCTCGCCCAGCTCGAGCGAGACGCCGCTGGAGTTCGGCAATCCACGCGTCGAGTTCGAGCTGACCACCACCGATCAGTTCCTGTGCCCGCCGCACGATCGACTCCGGTAACCCTAAACGGCGCGCGATTTCGAGCGCATGGGAACGGCCGGGCAAACCGGTGATCAGACGGTAGGTCGGGCGCAGCGTCACGGGATCGAACTCGACACTCGCATTCTCCAATCCGGTCGTACTGGACGCGAACGCCTTGAGTTCCGGATAGTGCGTCGTCACGACACCGAGCACGCCGATTTCCAGCAATCGCTCGAGGATCGCACGCGCGAGTGCGGAACCTTCCTGTGGATCGGTGCCAGCTGCCAGCTCGTCGAGCAAGACCAGACTGTCGGCATCGGCTTGATCGAGCGTAGCCACGATGCGCCGCATGTGGGAGGAAAAGGTCGAAAGGCTCTGCTCGATACTCTGTTCGTCACCGATATCGACGAAGACGGCTGGAAAGACGCTCACGCCGCTCCCTTCCGCAGCCGGGATGAAAAGGCCAGCCTGCGCCATCAGCACGAGCAAGCCGACGGTCTTCAAGGCGACTGTCTTCCCGCCGGTATTCGGCCCCGTGATGACGAGAATGCGAAATCGCTCGCCGAGTTCGATGTCGATAGGCACGGCGGTCGTCGGATCCAGTAACGGGTGGCGAGCCTGGCGCAAACGGATACGCTTGCGCGGATGGCCACCGGGCACAGCAGCACGCGACGCGTCGGTCAATTCCGGTTCCGTCGCGCTCAAGTCCTCCGCCAAGCGCGCTTTCGCCAGGGCAAGGTCGAGCGCGGCACCTGCCTCGATCAGTCGCTCGAGTTCGGCGTCGTGCTCGTTGACGAGTAGCGTCAGCCTCTTGAGAAGGCGCTCGATCTCATGCGACTCAGCTGCCTGGAGCTCGCGCCATCGGTTGTTGAGATCGACGATCTCGAACGGCTCGACGAAGACTGTCTGTCCGCTGCTGGAGACATCATGCACGATACCAGGAACACTCGCCCGCCGGTCAGCACGAACCGGGATCACATAACGCCCCTCGCGCAGCGTGTAATACGCCTCTTGGACTGCGTCCTGCCGCTCCACCAGGAGTCGCCGCAGCCGGTCGAGCAAGCGCTCGTGCGCATCTTTGACAGCACTGCGGATCCGCGCCAGTTCGGGCGAAGCCGAGTCGAGGACTTCACCGCGCGGACCGATGCTCCGCGCGAGTTCGGCTCGCAGACCGGGAAGATCGGGCATTGCCTCGACGAACTCAGCCAGATGCGGGAAACGCTCACGCCAGCGCTCCTGTTCGCCGAAGTGACGGCGAACCACCCGCGCCGCCTCCAGCGTGTCCAGAACCGTCCGAAGTTGCATCCCGTCGAGAACCTGGCCACGTCGCGCCTGGTCGAGCAGCGGGCGGAGGTCGCGGAACCCGCCGATCGAGAAGCCAGGGCGCTCCACTAGGAGCCGCACCGCTTCGCGCGTAACCGCCAGGAGATACGCGACCTGTGCCGCATCAGCCGACGGCGCCAACTCGAGTGCACGTTCCCGAGCCACGGAGAATTGGCACCGTGCTGCCAGCATCTCGCGGATTTTGTCGAACTCGAGCAGGCGCAACAAGTCGCTCATCCTACGTCTCACCGACCACCCAGTAGCGAAGGCGGTTCTCCAGGGACCCAATCGACCGTCAGCCGCTGAATCCACGGCTCGATATCGCGCACGATCGGCTCGAGGCGGGAGCGCTGGACCTCAGTGCGCAACCGTGCACCGAGTGCATCCGTCGGCAGCTGCTGGATCGTGTGCGTCGCAACCGTCACGATCGAGGCGACGACGGCTATGGCGAAAACCATCGCCAGAATGGACTGGAGCAGGAGCCCCAATGGCCCGACCTGCTGGCGACGCCAGCGCCCAGCGATGAAGGGAGCTGCGCGGAGCGACCAGAAACTGCCCCAGATACCGAGCAGGCCGATGATCCCGACCACCAGCACGAACGCGAGTAGCTCGCTCGCCCAGCGCGACATTGCCGGTACGAGACCGCGCAAGGCAGCAGCCAGTGGACCCGTGAAGAACGCCGCTGCGACCATCACCACGAACCAGCTCAGCAGGGCGGCCACAGTCCGCACCGTGCCCGCGAGGAAACTCGCGGTGTAGATGGCGACGAAAAGCAAGAAAATCACACCATCGACGAGCGACATCGTGGGTTGCGCTCCCCAGGTGCGACCAGCAACCGATCGCATCTTGACACGAACGGATGTTCGCACCTATACTGGCATCGATGTCGAGCTGTCCGGGAAAGTGAAGGGATCGCATGGGCAAGCGGCTGACGAAGCGCCAGCAAGAGATACTCGAGTTCATTCGAACCTTCATCGACGAACACGGTTTTCCACCCACGGTGCGCGAGATCCAAGCCGGACTCGGTATCTCGTCCACCAGTGTCGTCGATTATAACCTCAACGTTCTGGAATATCTCCGCTTCATTCGCCGGAACCGCAACATTTCGCGCGGGATCGAACTCTTGGAGCGCCGACACGCATCTGCCGACCGAGTGGTGCGTGTTCCCCTCGTCGGAACGATCGCGGCGGGACAACCGCTCCCTGTTCTCGAGCCGATCGAAGCGAACGGTGCGACCGAATACATCGAAATCGGGAGCGGACTCGTCGGTCACTCGCCACGCGACCTCTACGCGTTGCGTGTCAAGGGTGTGTCGATGATCGACGCCTTGATCGACGATGGCGATATCGTCGTCCTGCGTCGCCAGGCGAGTGCCGAGAACGGAGACACGGTCGCAGCATGGCTCAAGCGCGAGCAAGAGACGACGCTCAAGCGCTTCTACCGCGAGGGGAACCTGATCCGGCTGCAACCCGCCAACGCAGCGATGCAACCGATCTACACGACGCCAGACAACGTGGAAATCCAGGGGAAGCTCCTGCTCGTCATCCGACGCCTGGACTGACCCACCGAGAGCCAGCTGGCCAGGCAAGACCGACCAGGACCGGACGACAGCGGAACTGTACGTCCACGCGAGGCGTCGGGAGTTACGGGATCTGCACCGTTGTCCCACGCACCGTGACATCCGCCGGGGTTCTCCGCAACAGTCACGACCGTCGACACATGGGAAAAGCTCCAGCTTTCGTAGCGATTCGATCACCTGTTTGCCGCGCGAAGCTCCGCACTGCCGTTCTCACATCATTCTGTCGACACCTGAACAGGTAGCCTCGTGAGAGCCTCAATGGTCCTTGCCCGTGGGGATGGGAAACACTACACTGGCCAGGAGAGCGCTTCTGCATCTCTACAGGGGAAGGGGAAAAGAAGATGGATGTCGGCCGGGCATTCTCCTACGTTTTCCAGGATCCGCGCTGGCTTACGAAGGGCCTCATCGCACTCGTTATGTTGATCATTCCGGTTATCGGCTGGCTCCTTCTGTTCGGGTACATCCTCCGTATCGTGCGACAGGTCGCGACCGATTCCGACACGCCGCTCCCAGAATGGGACGACTTCGGTCGTGATCTTGCCCTCGGCTTCAAGGGGGCCGTGGCTTGGTTCGTGTGGTCGCTCCCGGCGACGTTCGTCTCCGCATGCTCGCAAGCCTTGAGCTTCGTCTTTTCGGGTAACGAGCCGCAAAACGGGGCTGCTGCCTCATTTGCGGTGCTGGCTGTCTGCCTCGGGTGCTTGTCGTTCATCCTCTCGCTCGCCACGACCTTCGTCATGCCCCTCCCACTCAGCCGCTTGGCCATCACGGACCGTCTGGGCGAAGCATTCGCCGTCGCGGCGATCTTCAGCGAGATCGGTCGAGCGGCGACGACGCTCCTGATCGTCCTGGTGCTTTCCATCGTCCTCGGTATCCTTGCTCTCTTCGGCGTGCTGTTGTGCGTGGTGGGTGTGCTGGCAACACTCCTCTACGCATACTTCGTTCAAGCCCATCTCTGGGGTCAAGTGCGCCGCCAACTCCTCAGCGGTAGCGCCAGCGCCACTCCTGTGCCGACCACGGGTTGATCTCGTCGTCGCTCCGACCGCACTGGTGGGACAGGGCGATGCCGCTGCGCGGTGTGCCGTGCGCAGCACCCGTTCCGGTTCTCGGTGTCGCGAGTGGATCATCGGGGTCGTTGCGAGAGACGCAGTATGCCAATCCCAAGCTGCTCATATTCCGGTTACCCAGCTGGTGCGGTACACTGATGCACGATTCGAACGTGCAGT
>FWWM01000903.1_pt1 | contig 41280 bp, 27 predicted proteins | sample 2228351 | NCBI WGS metagenome assembly FWWM01 (sample SAMEA103939774, study PRJEB20133) | metagenome
ACTGTAAAGAAAGTTGTTAAAAAGAATGATTTCTTTTTGCTTGACAGCATCAAATAAGAGAAACACCTTTGAACTTTTCTATTAAAGATATTTTAATATAAATTTGAACAAGAAAATTTCCCTCAACTAATCCAAGGAGTTTAATATGTCTGAAAAAGCAGGAATAATCGGATATGATTATGTCGAATTCTATGTTGGTTCAGCGAAGATGTGGGCTTACTGGCATGCAAAAGCTATGGGTTTGAACATTGTTGGTTACAGCGGTCCTGAAACAGGTGTTAAAGACAAAGTTTCATATCTGCTTTCGCTGAATAATATCAACATTGTTATTTCTTCAGCAATAAAACCTTCTAACTACGAGATTTCTTCCTTTGTAGAAAAACACGGTGATGGTGTAAAACGATGGGCTTTAAAAGTGTATGATGTGAAAAAGACTTTTGAAGTAGCTCTTAAAAATGGTGGTATTCCAATCAGAGTTCCTAAAAAATTTGAAGATGAGAACGGATTTGTGGAAGAAGCAGCAATCAGATTGTATGATGAATGTGAAATAGTTTTTATAAACAGAGATAATTACAAAGGAATATTCAAGCCAGGATTTGGTAAACCAATTCAGAAAATTACCATTCAAAGAGAAGAAACGGGTCTTCAGACGATAGATCATATTGTTGGTAATGTAAGAACAAATGAGATGAACCTCTGGGCGAATTATATAAACACAACATTAAACTTTGAAACATTTATAGAATTTGGTCCTGGTGATATTTCAACGCAATACTCTGCATTACTCTCCAAAGTAGTTCGTTCAAAGGAAGCAGTTGTAAAAAATCCAATCAATGAACCTTACGAAGGAATTAAAAAATCACAGATTGAAGAATTTATTGAAGAAAATATGGGTAGCGGTATTCAGCATGTTGCAATAACTACTAATGATATTATTTCAACAATCAGAGCAATGAGAAATAACGGTGTAGAGTTTCTTAGTAATCCACCTGATACTTATTATGATATGCTGAAAGAGAAAGGAATTAAAATCAAAGAAGATATTAATGAATTGAAAAAGTATGGAATTCTGTGCGATACGGAAGGTAAAGGATATCTGCTTCAATTGTTCACAAAGCCAATCAGTGATCGACCGACTTTCTTTTATGAAATAATTCAAAGGTGCGAAGGAGCAGAAGGATTTGGTCAGGGAAATTTCCAGGCATTATTTGAATCAATTGAAAGAGATCAGATGTTAAGAGGAAGTTTTGATAAGGACGAATAAAAAATCACAATCATCAAATCATCCAATCTGTAGATTGAAATGGAATTAGATTGATTGATTGGTTGATTGATTTAAAACAAAATTGAATTAGAAAATTTTAAGGAGGTTATTTATGCCTTATTATGTAAGACTCGGTAAAGTACCACCAAAGCGCCATATAACATTTTATAAAGAAGACGGAACTTTATATCGCGAAGAGTTATTCAGCACAAAAGGTTTTTCAGGAATTTATTCGAATAAATATCATCTTTACATGCCTCCTGAAACGGAGAAAATTAGTGAAGTGAATATTGATACTTCTGCAAACGACTGGAAAGATGCACCTTTACAATACTATCATTTCATTACCGGCAGGAAAGAAAGTAAAGGAAATATTATTTCTGCAAGAAATGAATTTCTGAAAAATGATCATATAACAATTTCAACTGCAACAATCACTGAAGGTGCGGAATTCTTTTACAGAAATGCTCAGATGCACGAAATGATATTTGTTCATTATGGAAGCGGACATTTGTTGTCCGAATATGGTGATTTGAAATTTGAACAATGGGATTATCTTATTATTCCAAAAGGCACAACATATCAACTTAAACTTGATGATTATAAAAATAACAAATTGTTAATCGTAGAATCAGATACTCCTTTTGAGATACCAAGACATTTCAGAAATGAATATGGTCAGCTGACTGAAGATGCTCCGTATTATGAAAGGGATTTCCGACCGCCGGCTTATATGGAACCAATTGATAGAAAAGGTGATTACAGGTTAATGCTTAAAGTAAGAAACAGAATGTTCGAATACAGATTGCCTCATCATCCTTTTGATGTAGTTGGTTGGGATGGATTTCTTTATCCTTATGCATTCAACATAAAAGAATATGCACCAAAGGTTGGTAAAATTCATCTTCCACCTCCGACACATCTTGTTTTCGTAACAGAGCATTTTGTTATTTGTAATTTCGTTCCGAGACTTTACGATTTTCATCCTCAGGCAATACCGGCCCCTTATTATCATTCGAATGTAGATAGTGATGAAGTTCTTTATTATGTGCATGGTGATTTTATGTCACGCACCGGAGTTCAGGAAGGTTCGATAACATTACATCCAATGGGCATTCCTCACGGACCTCAGCCAGGCAAAACCGAAGCATCAATCGGAAAAAAGGAAACAGAAGAGTATGCTGTTATGATTGATACTTTCCAACCATTGCTTTTAACTAAAAATGTAAAAGAGACTATGGTTGAAGATTATGCACAATCCTGGCTTGAGAAGAAGAAAAGTTAGAACGAATTAAGAGAAAATTAGAAGACTATTATTGCAATTAAAAATTAAAAGAAACTTCTGAAAAATTAAAGAAATATTTCTAACTGATCAGTCAGCTAATGGCACTGCCATCGAAGGTTGTCACCCTGAGCTTGTCGAAGGGTGATATTCAGCGAAAATGACAGTTTTCAATAACATTGTTACTCAGAATGAAACATATGAAATATTTCAGCAGTTTTTCGAAATATAATTTCAATCTTAAAGTACTTAAGTAAATTCATTTTATCAAAAAATTAATTCTTCATCATATTATTATTCAAAGGCAGCAATGAAACTGGTTACATATAAAACAAATAAACAACAGAGAGTTGGTATCGTCTTTAATGAATTCATTTATGATTTACAAAACTCAGCCCGCAAATTGAAACTTAAATTACCTTCAACAATGAAAGAGTTTCTCGAAGGTGAAGCTGAATCAATGAGATTGGCAAGAAAAGTTTTCGCTGAAATAAAAAATGGTAAAATAAAATCTGATTTAAAACTGAAATCAGTTAGATTACTTTCTCCCGTCCCAAATCCAACTTCAATGCGTGATGGATATGCTTTCAGACAGCATGTTGAAACTGCTCGAAGAAATCGTGGTGTACCAATGATTCCTGAATTCGATCAATATCCTGTATTTTATTTTACAAACCACAATGCAGTTTTTGGTGAAGGTGATATAATTGTTGAAGATGATCACTTACAGCAACTTGATTTTGAACTCGAATGTGCTGTTGTTATCGGGAAACAAGGAAAGAACATTCCTGTTGAAAAAGCTGATAGTTACATTGCCGGATATATGATAATGAATGACTGGTCAGCACGAGTGCTGCAAATGGAAGAGATGAAATTAAATCTCGGACCGGCAAAGGGAAAAGATTTTGCTACCTCACTCGGACCCTGGCTTGTAACAGTTGATGAGTTAGAACCGTACAGGATTTCAACTCCTTTCGGAAATAAATATGATCTGAAAATGATTGCAAGACATAATGGTAAACAGATTTCGGATGGTAATCTTAAAGATATGAACTGGACTTTCGCAGAACTTATTGAAAGAGCTTCCTACGGAGTTACTTTGTATCCGGGAGATGTTATCGGAAGCGGCACAGTTGGCACTGGCTGTTATCTTGAATTAAACGGAACCTGGGCATTGGAAGCGAAAGCCAATGGAAAAGAATTTACTCCTGTCTGGCTAAAAGATGGTGATGAAATGGAGCTGGAAATAGCCGGATTAGGTGTACTTAGAAATAAGATAAAGAAAGCTAAAGTTAGCAGATCAATTCTGGCTAAGAAAAAACAAGTTAGTAGTAATACACATTAAACGAATTAAACGGATCATATCGGGCTTAAAATGAAATCAATTCTTCCTGCAGAACTTTCTGTTCCTGAAATTCAGAGATTGCTTCAAGGTGGTGTCGGTCCCCGGCCAATTGCACTTGTCTCAACGATTTCAAAGAATGGTGCAAACAACCTCACACCTTTTTCATTTTTTAATGTGTTCGGTGCTAATCCACCTGTGGTTGCATTCTCACCATCAAGAAGAGGTCGTGATGGTTCACTGAAAGATACTTACATAAACTTAATTGAAACTAAGGAGTGTGTCGTAAATTCTGTTACTTATTCAATGGTTGAACAAATTAGTTTAGCATCTACTGAATATGAATATGGAATTGATGAATTCATTAAAACAGGACTTACACCAATTGATTCTGATATCGTTAAACCCAAACGAGTTAAAGAATCTCCTTTTCAAATGGAATGTAAACTTCTTGAGATGAGAAGTTTTGGTGAAGGTGGTGCATCAGCAAACATTGCCATATGTGAGGTAGTAAAATTTCATGTTGCAGAAGATTTATTTGTTAATGGTATAATTCATCCGCATAAAATTGATCTTGTAGCAAGAATGTCTGCAGATTTTTATTGCAGAGCAAGTGGTGAAGCCATATTTGAAGTAGAAAAACCAATTAGTAAAAAAGGAATTGGTTATGATAAGTTACCAGATTTTATAAAACAATCTTTCGTCTATTCTGCCAACAACTTAGGCAAATTTGCTAATGTTGAAAAGGTTCCTACCAAAGAAGAAGTGAATGATTTTATTGAGCAGATTAAACAGGAAAGATTATCTGATTATGAAATTTCAGAAGAAGCATTTTATCGTTATCAGAGGTTAGGAAATTTCAGGTATATGCTTCGCTGCGCTCTTGATTTGAATTTATCTGCTGCTCAAAAAAAATATTTTCTTGAGTTGACAGCAAAACTTGCGTTGGAAAAAAATGATTCTGATTTTGCCTGGAAGACAGCTTTATTTTCGAATCAACTAAGTTAATTCGGAGGAGCAAAAACTTGAGTGAATTACTTTGGAGACCTTCAAAAGAACGAATTGCTCAAGCTAACATCACTAGTTTCATTTCATATCTTTCTGAAAAAGAAAAAATAAACATCTCTGATTACCACCAACTTTATGATTGGTCAATAAACAATATTGAAAAATTCTGGAGACACATTTGGGAATTTTCAGAAGTCATTCATTCCAAAATTTTCGACAAAGTTCTGATTGAAAAAGGAATCAAAGATTCAAAGTGGTTCGTTGGTGCTCAATTAAACTTCGCAGAAAATCTTTTAAGATTCAACGATGAACATCCTGCTTTAATATCTTACAGGGAAAATTATCCAACAGTCAGAATTTCATATTCAGAACTAAATTTAATCGTTCGAAAAGTGGCAAGTGCATTAAAAAGTTTTGGAGTTAGTAAGGGAGACAGAGTTGCTGGTTATGTTTCAAATATTCCGGAAGCAGTTGTTGCAATGCTTGCTACAACATCTATTGGTGCTGTCTGGAGCAGCACATCTCCTGACTTCGGTATTAAAGGTGTAGTCGATCGGTTCGGTCAGATTGAACCAAAAATTTTATTTGCAACCAAATCCTATTATTATGGTGATAAGCATATTGATAATTCAGAAAAAATAACTGAAATTAAAAAAAGAATCCCAAGTATTCAGAAAATTATTCTGATTGATGAATTCTATGATTTCACTTCATCAAAATCTGACACTATAACAGATGAAATTCTCAAATTCTCGGATTTAATGAATTATGATGAGAAAGACTTTGAATTCGTTCAGACTGATTTTGATCAGCCTGTTTATATAATGTACTCATCCGGAACAACTGGTAAACCAAAATGTATTGTTCACGGTGCTGGTGGTACTTTACTTCAACATTATAAAGAGCTTACATTACACACTGACCTTAAAAGAGAAGATGTCATTACTTATTTCACAACCTGCGGATGGATGATGTGGAATTGGTTAGTAAGTTCATTGCAAACAGGCGCAACAATAGTTTTAATCGATGGAAATCCTGCTCATCCGATAGACAGATTGTGGAAAATAATTGATGAGGAAAGAATTAATATTTTCGGTACTTCACCCAAATATCTCACACTGATTGAAAAATCTGGCTTGATTCCACAAAAAGAATTTAAACTTACTTCCTTAAAAACTATTTTGTCTACCGGCTCTCCTCTGACTGACCAGAATTTTCATTTTGTTTATGGAAAAGTAAAAAATGATGTTTTGCTTTCCTCGATATCCGGAGGAACAGATATCATTTCGTGTTTTATGTTAGGTTGCCCGATACTGCCAGTTTATTCAGGTGAAATTCAATGTCGCGGTTTAGCAATTAAAGTTGAAGCCTGGGATGAAAACGGTAACTCGTTGATTGAAGAAAAAGGAGAATTGGTTTGTACTGCTCCATTTCCTTCAAGGCCAATTTACTTCTGGAATGATCCTGATGGTTCGAAATATCAGAGTGCTTACTTCAATTTTTATCCTAGTATTTGGCGACACGGTGATTACATAAAAATAACCTCAGGAGGTGGAGTAATAGTATATGGTCGTTCAGATTCAACATTAAATCCCGGTGGTGTTCGAATCGGAACAGCAGAAATTTATAAAGTAGTTGAGGCAATGGATGAAATAGCTGACAGTCTTGTTGTCGGAAAACAGATTGAAGGAGATGTAGAAGTTATTTTATTTGTAGTGTTAAAAGAAAATTATTTTCTTAGTGATGATTTGATACAAAAGATAAAAATGAATATCAGAAATTCCTGCACACCAAGACATGTTCCATCAAAAATTTACGAGATCAGAGAAGTGCCTTATACAATCAGCGGGAAAAAAGTAGAAATAGCAGTTACGAAAATTCTGAATGGAGAAAAAGTTGATAATAAAGAAGCACTTGCAAATCCAGCTTCACTTGAGCAATTCAATAAATTCCTGACTATCTAATACATTTTTTTAAGACTTAACATTTCGCCTTCGCAATTATTTGTTAAAAAAATAAAATTAATTATTAAAAAAAATTTGCATGCTTCAAATAAAAATTCATATCTTTAGCTGAGTACGGAAAGTAGAATTTCATCAGTCAGGAGGCATTATGATAAAAGTCCTAACCGCTATTTTTATATTATCTTTACACATAATTACTTTTTCACAATCTATTAGCGGTAATCTTACCTTTAATCCATATCCTTCACCTTATGTTAGTGATTGGGAAACTAATCCTTCAGCACTTGGAGGATTAACGGTATTTAACAATTCCAATTCAGTAATTGATATCCGATTAAGAGCTATTGTTACAAAGCAGGGAAGAGGTGAAGTTTTCAGAAGCATTACCAATCCAATACCGCTTACCGGCGCAGCAGTTCAGATAATTGATAACACAAGCTTAATCAGTTTTTCAGATGCCTCATACACAGATTCAGATTACCGGAATAAAGTGCAGCAAACAGGTAGATTACTTGAAGGAGATTATACGGTTTGTATTAATATTGAAACAACTACCGGTGCAATTCTGGCGTCCAATATCTGTGCTGATTTTACAATTTTATATCCCTCCGCTCCGCAATTAATCTCTCCTGAAGACAATGCTAATTTGGATCCGACTATAACATATCCAACTTTTCAATGGATTCCTGTAATTGTTCCATCTGCTTATGAAATAAAATACACATTAAGAATTGCAGAAATATTGACCGGACAAACACCTGCACAGGCACTATCCGCAAACTATCCGGTATATGAAAATAATCAGATTTCAACAAGCACATTTACATATCAGCTTGATGCACCTGAATTAGAAGCTGGAAAAAGATACGCCTGGCAGATTCAGGCACTTGATCAATTTGGTTTTCCTCCAACACAAAATGATGGAAAGTCAGAAATATTTACTTTCACAAAAGGTGGAGGCTCGGGTTCTGGTGGTAATTTGACTATAGTTTTTCCTGCAAATAATGATACAGTACCGTGGAATTATTTTCCTGTTATTTTCAGATACGATCCTTATTCTGATTCCTACTTCAGATGCGGTGTAAGATTTGAACTTTTTGAACAGGGCACTTCTCTTTATGTTCGGGATAGGACAGGAAGCAATGAAATACGATGGCCTGATGGTCCTGAGCAATCTCAGGAAGCTGCGCTTGGTGGAATCGACATAACTCAGGAAGAAGCTCAGCACCTGCCAATCAATAAACGTTTGGATGACTCGCCAACACCACCAGATTTTGTTCATGGCAGAAACTATAACTGGAGTGCAGATATTGAAATCAGAAGCAGAACACAAACAGAAATCAGCGGTAGACTTAGTGGGAATTTCAGTGTTGGAATGGGCAAACCTATATTAAGACAACCAGCTAACAATGACACTATCTCTCCGGGTTCAATAAATCTTTTATTTACAACTTCTAGTCCACCTTCAAGGCTTGCTCCGCCATTTTCAATTCTTCAATCCGGACTTCCAAGAAGAGCGGCTTCTTTCTTTAATGGTTCAGTTAATGAGCGATGGGTTTTAGAAATTTCAAGAGATAGTTTTGCAACAACTCCTGTTAATGTTGCTGACAATACACTTGGGTCCGGGTTTGATTTAAACACTGCAATTGATAATCCATCAAATGTTCTGTCTCAGTTATACAAAGATGTCTCAGTTCCATATACAGCAACGGATACAGGGTGGTATTACTGGAGAGTAAAATGGTTATCAGATCCTGGCAATCTTTCAAGTACAGCTTACAGAGTTAGTGACATTTACAGATTTTATATTGGTACAAGAGATACAACCTCAAGAGGTGGTGATTCAGTTGCTACACCAGGAAGTTGCATTGCTGATTGCGAAGCTCCTCTAATTCCTGCTTCTGAACGGATTCCGGTTACAACTGCAACTGTTGGAAGCAGCTTGACGATTGGTTTATTTACATTAAATGTAACAGAAATCAACTGGAGTGGTCAGACAGCGAGTGGAAGAGGAACTATAAATGTTCCATTCTTCAAAGCACCTATAAAAGTTGCTTTCAACAATATAAGAGTTAACGCAGCTAATAAAATTTATGAAGGAACGGTTAAAGCTGAATATGATAATGAGAGTATAATTCCACCGACATTATTAACCGCTGGTGGATCATTGACAGGAGTAACTGATGAACAATTACAAAACTTAAATAGCTTTGTTAATCAGGCAGGAAGACTTGTAAATGCATTTACGGGTTCTACTCCTATTGGAATGCCAATTGGATTAGACCAAGAAATTGAAGGAAGAAGATATACAATTGCAATTGTAAACCTGGATTTCACTCCCGAAAGAGCTGAACTTAATGCTATGATAGCTCTTGACTTTCCTGAATTACATGGCTGGCTAGGTCTTGGTGCCAAAGAGATTTGTTTTCATCCAAATGGATTAGGTGGTTTGGGCAGAGGTATGCTTTACCTTCCAATTGATAAAGAATATTTATGGGCTGATGATTTAACGATAAGATTAAAAGGAACAAGGTTCAGCTCAGATTATACAACCGTTGTTGACTCTGGTACATTCGTTCGCTGGGATTGTAATGGCTTCGTTAATCTAACTTTAGCCGGAGAAGTTGTCTTCGGTTCAAATCTTTTAGTTGAAGACAGAGATGATGGAAGCATTGGAACTGAGCAGATTAAAGCCGAGTTCAGAACAACAATCAGAAGACACAATAACTGGATTGTTGGTCTTACTTTCAACAGACCATTTCAGATTAAAGGTGTTCAGGGATTCGGTTTTCAGGTTACTGAAGCATGGTGGGACTTTTCTGATCTTGAAAATCCAACTGCTTTTAATTTCCCAAGAAACTATAACTATCGTCCCGTTGAATTTGGAGATACAACCGCAGGCGGTAATCTGCAGCTTCTTTGGAAAGGATTTTATCTTAAAAGGATTGCACTTAAACTTCCAGGTGAATTCAGAAGTAATGATGTACCAACTCAACGAGTAAGTTTTGCAGTAAATGATTTGATTATAGACCGAACCGGTTTCACTGCAAGTATTCGTGCAGAAAATATTTTACGAAGTGGAAATCTTGACGGCTGGAGCTTCTCCATTGATACTATCTATTTCGATATGACACAAAATTCTTTTTCTCAAGCTGGGTTTAACGGACAAATCGGAACATCATTCACTGATTCAACCCTGTTTTATAATTCAGTGCTGAGCATGGATACAAGCAGTAGTTTTAGTTATAATTTTATAGTTCAACCAAGATCAAGAATAAATGCTAATCTGTGGGTAGCTACACTTGAATTAGACCCGACCACAAATATCAGAGTTACAATTGATGGAAGTGGTTTTATGGCAAGAGCTGAATTACACGGAAGACTAACCATTAACGCAAACTTACCAGCTGTAGGACAAACAAGTTTTACTGGAATGCGATTCCAGGGACTTGCATTCCAAACCCGGGCACCATACATCGATTGTCCTGATAGTTGTGTAAGATTTGGTTTTGCAAGTCCGCAGAAATTTTTAGCAATTGAAGTTCCTGAATACCTTCCAGACGCTCCGTCACCACCTGATGGCGGACAAGCTGGTGGATTTCCTGTCTCAATTCAAAATATTGGAATCACTACTCGTACAGGAAGTGATGGACAACCTTTAGCTGGTATTCAGTTTACCTTAAGCTTGAACCTTACAGGTGAATCAAACACATTTTCTGCTGCGACAACACTTGCTGTTCTTGGAAGATTAAATCTTAGCGGCTCAGGTGGAAGGCAATACTGGGAATTCAACAGTGTTGATCTCGATTCAATTTATGTATCTGGTTCTGTAGGCGTTGTTGAACTTAGTGGTGGTTTAAGATTTTATAATCAGGATGTAACCTATGGTAATGGTATTAAAGGATTTATTCGTGCTACTTTCAGACCTACAATTTCTGCTCAGGTTTCGGCACAGTTTGGATCAAAGAGTGGTTTCAGATATTGGTTCGTTGATGCTCAGGTGGTATTTAACCCCGGAATAACTGTTTTTTCAGGATTAGACATATATGGATTTGGTGGTGGTGCCTGGTATAAAATGAGAAGAACTACACCTCTGCCAAATGCACAATCATTAACAACTGCTGATACATCCGGCAGAGGCGGACCCGGATTAACTCTTAGCGGTGTAACTTTTGTCCCTGATAACGGAATTAATTTTGGTTTTCAGGCAACAATTATTTTTGGAAACACTGGTGGTGGACAAACTTATAATGCAGATGTTACATTTGGTGCGGATTTTACTTCCTCAGGTGGAATTAACACAATGTACCTTGAAGGCAATGTATATTTCATTACGGAAATAAATGACCGAAACGATGTGCCTGTCAGAGGTTCAGCAAGAATAAGCTATGACTTTCCGAGAAATATTTTTAATGGAATATTTTCTGTAACGGCTAATGTAGCATCCATACTTGAAGGAAATGGTACTGTCGTGATTTATGCTTCTCCTGAAACTTGGTATATACATGTTGGAACTCCTACTCAGCCAATTAACCTAACCATAGCTAGTCTTGCAAGATTTCAAGCTTACCTGATGGTTGGTATGAATTTACCACCGGCAGCTCCTATTCCAGATAATGTTCTGGAAATTATTGGTACAAGCATGACATTCCCAAGTCGCGACGAAACCTCAATTCGGAATGGAAATGGATTTGCATTTGGTGCCCGCTTTGATGTAAGTACTGGCAGATTATCATTCGGACCATTTTATGCAAGACTGGGAATGGGAGTAGGATTCGACCTGTCTTTTAAAGAATATCCGGGTTTAACCTGTGAAGGATTCCCACCCGGTACACCTATTGGAATTGATGGATGGTACGCTACCGGACAACTCTATGCTTATATAGTGGGAGATATAGGAATATTTGTAGATGTTTGGTTTACTTCCGGTGAATTTAAGATAATTGAAGTTGGTGCTGCGGCTGCATTGCAAGGAGGATTACCTAATCCATCATGGTTAAAAGGTGCGTGTGGAGGGTATTATAGTATTCTCGGAGGATTAGTAAAAGGGAACTGCCGTTTTGAATTTTCAGTAGGCGAAGAATGTAGAATACCAACAGAATCGCCTTTAGCTGCTATACAAATTCTTGCGAGTTTAGACCCCGCAAATGGCGCTACGGATGTGGATCCTTATGTTAATCCTGTTGCTGCTTTTAATGCAGAAGTAAATCAGGTGTTTGACCTGGAGCAGATTTTAAGTAATGGCTCAAAGAAAATAAGAAGATTCAGATTTACGATTGATAAATTTGAACTTAAAAGAGGAACTCAGATTATTAGTTGCCAACGAGAGATTGCAACTGATAAATTAAGCGCTGCCTTGATTCCAAATGATATGTTGCAGGCGTTTACAACTTACAATGTTACTATTGAAATTAAAGGCGAAGAATTTGATTCAACTAGAATGAGTTGGGTTATTGCCCGTAAAGTGGATGGCACTCCTATTACCGCACGATTAAGTCATAACTTTACAACAGGTGCTGCGCCTAATTATATTCCTGCAAATACAGTTGCTTACTCTTATCCTTTCCACACTCAAAGATATTTTTTGATTGATGAATGCAACCAGGGATTTATTCAATTAAAGCAGGGAAGACCAGATTTGTTTAATGTAACTTTACCCGGTTATAATATAAGTTACCTAGTTAAATTTATACCCATTGAAGGTGGACAACCTATTGAAACAGAAGCAACTTACAACAATGCTTCAAGGACTGTCTTTTTCCAGATACCTGCAGGGTTACAAACATCTACTGTTTATGCAGCACAATTGCTCAGAAAAACAACAAGAATCCGAACTCCTGGTGATTTGTTGGGACAAACAGGCGGAACTTTAGGAAATATAAATTTAGGGAACACTAATTTTAATCCTGCACTCAGGTTAGCTGATATTATAAGAATTGACACCAGTGAAGTTGCTTCAGGTGTTAGGGTTCGCAGAACAAGAATTGATGGAAGATTAACTCGTCCTGATGAACATTTATATTATGTATTTTTCTTCAAGACCAGCCAATTCAGAAATTTGCAAAGCAAAGTTGCAACAATGAATAATACTTCAACTCAGAGAGAGTCTCAGGTAATTCTTTTTATTCTTGATGAACAGTTAAAACCGTCATTCAGTGCTTCGGAGAAGTTTGATATTTTCGATGTTGATGGTTACACCTATACGAGAGCTCTTACTACTTATAAAGTTCCACCTTTTTTAAGAACTATTGACGGACTTGATAATAACTGGTTTAACACTTATGCGAATCCAATTATTTATGAATATTACAACACACTAAGAAGTGTAACAAACAGAAGATTAAGAGATGTGTTACCTTATGGTATTCCACCAGTTAATACAGTGTCTATTACAAATCCGGATATTGCTTTAAGAGAAAGTGAATACTTACCTCAAAGTCAATCACCTTCAAATCAATTTCAAAATACACTGAATAATTTAGGTAGCGGTTATTTAGGTGGAGTGGGTGGTGGATTCGGTTTTGGTGGCTCTGGATTTGGAGGACTAATCCTCAGTCCCGGAGTTAATTTGAAAATGTACACTGCAACAGTTGCCTGGGCTGATTATCACATACTGCGAAACATAACCACAAGTGTTATAAGAGTTCTGGGTCATCCTCTTTACTCAGAATTCTATAATGAACCGTTAAAATCTCAGATGATAAGATTTTTAAATTCAACCTGGAGACCATTGTTCAGAGGTGTCTATAAAGCAGGATTCTATTATTATCCTACTCATTGTATCGCTCCGGATCAGTTTAATATTCCAACTTACTATAAAAATTATACATATTGATGGGTGATGGAATGAAATTAAAGATATTTATCACTGCAATTATACTTTTAAATTTAACTCTGATTGCTCAACAGGAAGACCAATTCGTGGATAGCATAAAAAGCGTTTATGTACTTGCAAAAGTAGAGAGCAATCAGGTAACACTTCGTTGGGCGCCACCAGATCATATTGCCTGGAATAGAGGCAATGAATTCGGATACAAAATAATAAGATACCGTATAAATTTAGACGGAAATAAACCCATTGAAACGAAGCAAATTGGTAATGATACGATTAAACCAATATCTCTTGAGGGCTGGAAATCAAATTTTCCACAAAATCATCCGTTTGCACCTATTGCCGCGCAGGCCCTGTATGGAAAACAATTTACGATCAGTGAAACAAGGTTTGATGCTACTAATGTCAGAACTTTATCGCTTGAACAGGAATTGAGATATTCATTTGCTTTGTATGTAGCGGACCTTGATGCAGATGTAGCAGATGCATTAGGTTTAAGAATCGTTGACAAAACAATTGAGAGTGGTGATCAATATCTGTATGCTATAATACCTCATAATTTAAGTCGGATGGATACAGGTTTTGTATTTGTTGATACCAGAGAATTAACTGAAATTCCAAAAGCTCCTTCACTCGAAAAAAATGAAATGGAAAATCAAATTGAACTGCGATGGAACATTGAAAACATTCAGCAGGCATTTACAGCTTATTGGATTGAAAGAAGTGAAGATGGCAGAAACTGGAAAAGGTTGAATCAAACTCCATATCTGCAGGCAACACAAAATCCAGATAAACAACCGGATAAATATGTTTATTTCACAGATACAACCATTACCCGTAAATATCTGCCTTATAAATATCGGATAATAGGAATAACACCATTTGCAGATTTAAGTGAACCATCTGATGTAATTGAAGCTATGGTAAGAGATGTAACTGCGCCCGAAACTCCTGTTATCACTTCCATAAAAGATGTAAATGGCAAACTTGAGCTGGAGTGGAAATTAGAAAATCCGCCGGCAGATCTTAAAGGATTTTTGATCAGTAGAAGCGGAAGTATCGGTGGTCAATATGAACAAATCACCAAGGATTTCTTAAGTCCATCAACAAGAAAATTCGTAGATAACAACCCTGACCAAATCGGAGAAAATTATTATGTTGTTTTTGCTGTTGATACTGCAAATAATGTTAGCGCTTCACTGCCAGTATATGGTTTTCTTACTGATTCCATTCCGCCGGCAAAACCAATCGGATTAGAAGGAGTTATTGATACAAACGGTGTAGTTACTTTGCGCTGGCCCCTTGGAGATGATCCCGATATAACCGGTTACAGAGTTTATTTCGCCAATGCGATTGACCACGAATTCAGTAACCTTACTCCTTATCCTGTTCAGGATACTGTTTTCGTAGATACAATAAGTTTAAACACACTTACAAAAGAAATTTTTTATCAGATTGCTGCCGTTGATAGAAATTTCAATCATAGTGTCAGATCCGATATTTTAAAATTGGTTAAACCTGATATTGTTCCGCCAATTACACCTTTGATTTCTGATTACTTCGTTAGTGATACAGCAGTTGTGCTAACAATAGTTCCAAGCACAAGTGATGATGTTGCAAAACATGTTCTGTACAGAAAAGGTGAAAACGAAAACTGGATTGAAGTTTCCACTATTTCTGCTTATCCTTCTGACAACAGGATTGTAGATAAAAATGTTTCAGGTCCAAAATTCTATCAGTATGCGTTAGAAGCAATTGATAGTGCAGGGAATAAATCAGGATTCTCTCCTATGGTTGGTGTAAAGGTTCCGCGCGGAATAAAGTCCTTTGAAATAACTGGTTTTGCTGCGTCATTTGATAAAAAGAAAAAAGTTGTAAATCTTAGTTGGAATAAACCATCCGGTGAGTTGAAGTATTATGTTATATATCGGAAGATAAATGGAAACAGACTGGAAAATTTTGCTTCAGTAGATGCTAATAAGAATAGCTTTGATGATTCAGAAATTATAATACAGGGTGATTATCAATATGCTATCAAGGGAGTTTTTTCCAATGGTGAATCGCAATTAACACTTTGCTCACCAATTACAATCAAACACGAGTGAGAGTTGACTATAATGGGAAATAAAATTCATATTATCGTTTTAGCATTACTAATATTTTTTAATTTTGATAGAATTTTTGCTCAACAGAATGAATCCGGATCCGGCGATGGATTTATTAAAGAAAATTTCAAAATATCCGGCGATATAGGTGCTTATGGTGAATACTACACTACTAATAGTGAATTTGCCAGAAGACCGAAAACAACCGGCAGATTATTTTTCAGGCCCACAATTGATTTATTCGATTTATTCCAGATACCATTTGAATTTCTTATCTCGACGGAAGGGAGCGCAGCAAGACAAAATATTAATCAATTTGGAATTAATCCAAAATGGTCTTGGGGCTCATTACATTTGGGAGATTTCAGTACTGAATACTCACGATATACATTAAGTGGTGTTTTGATAAGAGGCGGAGGTATTAATCTAAATCCGGGAAACTTCAGATTTTCAACTGCTGCTGGTTTTACCAAAAGATCAGTACCTGGTGGTGCACAGGATGGTTCTTTCAAGAGATTTCTCTTCGCATCAAAAATCGGATACGGGTCGGAGGCATCAAGTTTTCTGGATTTTATTTTTATTAGAGCAAAGGATGAAGTATCATCACTTGATGCAAACGAAAAGTATATCACAATACTTACCCCTAATGGAAATGATGTTCTTGATATTGGTTCTTTAATTTCAGTTACCTGGAATTCTTTTGGCTTTACTGGTGGAATTAAAATAGAGTTATCGAGAGATGGAGGTTCTACTTTTGAACTGATTGCGGATAATCAACCAAATGTTGGCTTTTATAACTGGACTGTAACTGGTCCAACAACTTTTGAAGCTTTGATTAAAGTTTCGAGTATTGATGATACGACAGTCTTTGACCTTAGCGATAATTATTTTTCAATAGGTTCAGGTGTTCAGGCTGTTATTTCAACCAACACTCAGAACATAATTAATCGCAATGCAGTTACACCTCAGGAAAATCTCGTGCTTGGAACAAAAGGGAAAATATCTTTATTTGAAAATGTTGTCAGCTTTGACTTTGATGCTGCAGGAAGTGTTTATACAAGAGATTTAAGAGCATCTGAACTCGATATTGATTCTGCTGATATACCTACTTTCATTACAAAAATTTATAAACCAAGAATAGGAACTAATTTTGATTTTGCATTCAACACTGGTTTAAGTTTAAGATTCTCCTCTTTTAATACTAAAATTGGTTATCGAAGAATTCAGCCAGGATATCACTCACTTGGGACATCTTACTTACACAATGACATTCAGGAGATTTCTGTCTCAAATAACTTACGCATTTCGACTGTAAGTCTTAATCTCTCTTATATAAGACAGAGTGATAATCTTCTTGATCAAAAAATATTTACCACTTCGCGTAGCATAATTTCTGCAGGAGTAAATGCCAGAGTTACACCAAACTGGAATACAAGCATTACAGGCAATATTCTTGTTATGGAAAATAATTCGAATAATGACTCGACTAAGATTGATTTTAATAATCTTGTGCTAAACTTAAATAATAATTTCTCCATAGACCCGAAAGGATTTATGAGAACAATAAATGTAAATTATTCACTTCAGAATTCTGATAATAAATCATATCTTCTGAAGAACAATACAAGCATTATACATTCATTGAATTTAGGTTTTGGGTTCGGGTTGAGTGAAAGCTTAAGTTCAAATTTGTCAGCAGGATTTGTTAACTCAAGTTTGTTTGATACGGTTAAATCATTTACTCACAATTACTCATTAAACTTTCAGCACAAGGCTTTCTCCAATAAGCTGAACTCGACATTGAATTTAGGTTCAGCATTTAATCAGGGAAATAAATCCTACAGAGCAACAGTGAGTAGCGGATATAATTTAACTCAATCCGATAACATCACATTAACAGTATCTTTCATGATGTTTGACGGAAAAACATATCGCAGCGGAAGTTTTAATGAGATAATTTCAAGTCTCAGTTATAATCACCGGTTTTAATTTCTATACATAAAGTGCTCTGCCGAATTCTCTTCTGTATTGCAATGTTGTTTCGTGTTCTTCGCCTAAGTATTTAAATATTGCTATACAGGCTTTTCTAGCTCCTTCATCATCATAAGCTTTGTTTTCCCTTATTACATCAATAAACTTTTCGAGCGCAGTTGCAAACCTTTTTTCTTTTATATCTTTTATTGCACTTAAGTATTTTTCTTTAACTTCATCTGCCGGCAATTCATCAGGGTTATTTAATTTATCGAATAGCTGAATCATTGTTGTGATTGCTTCAGCGAGTCTTAATGCTTCTTTTGGATTTTCAAAAACTAAAATTTTTGCCAACAATATTTTTACTTCGCCGTTATTGATATCACCATTGTGAATATTTTCAAGAATTACTTTTGCATCCTCAACTTTACCTTCAGCCAATAATTTTTTCGCTTTTTCAATCATCTCAGAATATTTGCTTGGTATTGATTTTCTTAACCAATCTTCAATCATATGTTCCGGAAGTGCGCCGGTAAACTCATTGATGACTTTTCCTTTATGAAAAAGCTTCACATTAGGAATTCCCCGAATTCCATACTCGGAAGCAATATCAGGATATAAATCAGTGTTCAGTTTAACAAGTTTCCATTGATCTTTATATTTTTCTGCGAGTCTTTCCAGTACAGGACCAAGTATTCTGCAAGGAGCGCACCATTCAGCCCAGAAATCAACAAGCACAGGCATTATAAAACTTTGTTCGATTACATCTTTCTGAAAGTTGTTAGTGTCGTAATTCATTTTTTACCTCAGTTTTTAATCAGGCAATTTGATGATTAAAGTATGAATCGGTTACAGATTTTCATCACAAAATTAATTTCAATTGAAATAATCTTTATTGAAATAAATCACTAATTTTGCCTCAAGCTAAAATGAGAATTAGATTGAACCGAAAAAAATTTCTTAAAATATTTTTGTCAGCTATCGGAATATTTCTTTTGTATTTGTGGAATCAACTAGTTAATAACCTGCACTCATTCAGTAATCGCAAAAAGCAAATTATCATAAACAATGATATACCACACGGAATAACATTCAGTGATGACTTAATTATTGTAAAGAAATACAAAGATGTTAAAGTTCTTAGTTCAAAATGCAGTCATCTTGGCTGCCGCATTACAAAATCAGTAAATGATATTTTTATTTGTCCGTGTCACGGTTCACAGTTTAATACAGATGGCGAAGTGATAAAAGGACCCGCAAACAAAAATTTAATTTCTTTGAATTATAAACTAGATCAAAATAAAAATAAATTAATAATCTTTACCTGACTTGCTAAGAGATATTACACAGAGAATAAAATTGTTTTCTGAATTCTGGAATTTGCCTTTCGGAAATGCGGCTACAGCATCGTTTATAATTTGCGTTGTTAGCGGAATTTTTCTTGCTTTACCTTATGACATCCAGAAACCATACGATTCAATTTCATTGATGCTTTTGATAAATCCGTACGGTGTATTCTTCAGGAACATTCATTACTGGTCTGCACAGTTGTTTCTGATTTTTACAATCATCCATACAATTGACCATCTACGAAGGAAGAATGAAAGCAGACAGAAAAACGGTGTCTGGTTCAGATTGACATTGTCATTATTCTTTATTTTTTATGTAATGCTTAGCGGATTCATCCTTAAAGCTGATGCTGACTCTCAACAAGCATTGAGGATATTTAATTCTCTGTTGAATGAAATTCCATTCATTGGAAAGGGTATCGCATTTACTCTTCTTGGAAGTGAAGGAGATTATCAGATTATTTATATCAATCACATTGCTACAGCTACAATTATACTTACGGTAATAATTATCGAACATTCAAAAATTCTCTGGCCAAAGATTTCTGTTTTCATTTATACAATAATAATTTCAGCTTTGCTCGGATATATTTTTTCTCCGATGCTCCACGATGGTTTACATCCTGTTGTAAAAGGTCCCTGGTATTTTGTTGGTCTTCAGGAAATTCTTCATTGGATTTCACATACTCAACTTTTAATAATTTTTAGTTGCTCACTTCTAATCCTATTTTATTTACTGAAAAGATTTCCTGTTAAAATTTCCTCAGCCATTAAAAAGTTTTTTGTCTTTCTTGGTTTTGCTTATTTAATTCTTACAGTTGTAGCATATTATTTCAGAGGAGAAAATTGGGAGTTTGTTCTGCCCTGGGATAATACTTATAAATTTGTTTCGGATTTTCAACCCTTCGCAAGTATTTCTGATATTAATCCTGGCGAAATTTCATCAGATAAAATAAAATCTGTTTTGGGCAGAAAAGAAGGCTGCATTGTTTGTCATCAAATGGAAGGAATGGAAGCATCACACAATCCGGAATCAATAGGTTGTTATAGTTGTCATCGTGGAAATGCTTTCACTCTTAATAAATCTTCTGCTCATTCGGGTATGATTTTAATTCCCGGAAATCTTGATGATGCACATCTTACCTGCGGCACTTCACAATGTCATCCGGATATTATTCCACGAGTGAAAAATTCAATTATGACAACTCTAAGTGGAATAGTAAGTGTTAATCGTTTTGTATTTGATGAAAGTAATTCGCCAACACTGTTAAATCACATAAGAGATATAAAACATAGCAATGCAGATACACATTTAAGAAATCTATGTGCATCTTGTCATCTCGGTAATCCAAAGACTGAACTCGGTTCAATAAATGAATTATCGCGTGGCGGCGGATGCAATGCCTGTCACCTGAATTATAGTAATAAAGCAAGTGAGCAATTGAATGAATATAAGAAGTCAATTGTCAAATCCGCATCAGGCGGTCAAAAGTCAAAAGAGATAAAAATATTATTACCGAAAATCCATCCTCAATTAAATTTAAATATTTCAGATGATCATTGTTTCGGTTGTCATAGTCGTTCCGGTAGAATCTCCACAAATTTTCAGGGTTGGTCGGAAACACTTAGTAATTGGAATGAAGTAATAGAAAATAAGAAATACCGACTTCTGCTTGATGAAAGAGTTTTTAAGAAGGAAGATGAAGATGTTCATCATAAAGCAGGAATGGGTTGCATTGATTGTCATATTTCACAGGAGGTAATGGGCGATGGTAATCTTTATCCACACAAAGAAAATCAATTAAAAGTTCAGTGTATTGATTGTCATTCGAACAATTTAAAGACCATAAGTTATGACGAGCTTGATTATGAATCGCGTAAAATTGTTGATCTCAGAAAATCGGGAGATAGAAAAACTAAATTTATTTCAACGAACAATTCTTCCTTGGCATTAGTGAATTCATATATTGATGCAAATAATAAGAGCTTTCTGGTAACTAAATCAAAAAAAGATACTCTTCAGTTGAAACCACCGGCCTTAATTTGTACAGAAGGAAATTCTCATAAACGATTGTCCTGTAATAGCTGTCATACAAAATGGATTTCATATTGTGTTGGTTGCCATACGCAATACGACCCAAACTCTGATGGATATGATTTACTTGATAATAAGGATACTAAAGGAAGTTGGGTTGAAAGCTCTTCTGATTTTTATGTTGACTATCCTGCACTTGGTGTAAGAAAAAATGAATCAGGTACTGAAACAATTGAAACTTTCATTCCCGGGATGATTATTAATATTGATAAAATGAGAAATAATCATTCAAAGAAAATTTTCAAAAGATTATTCGCATCTGTTTCTGCTCATACAACAAGTAAGGAAGGAAGAAGTTGTAAGTCTTGTCATAACAACTCATTGGCAATTGGTTATGGAAAAGGCAAATTATATTATTCTAAGAATGGCAAATGGAGTTTCATTCCAGAGTTTAAAGTTTCTGCAGAAGATAATTTACCTAAAGATGCCTGGATTGGTTTTCTTCAAACTAGGAATCAGACTTCAACAACTAGAAATAACACCCGACCATTTACTGTTGATGAACAAAAGAAAATATTAACTGTTGGCGCTTGTTTAACTTGCCACGAAGAAAATTCATCAGTTATGAGAAATAGTTTGAACGATTTCAAAAAAGTAATTTCAAGTGTGTCTGGAAAGTGTATCCTGCCTGAGTTTAATCGTTGAAAAAATTTTCTTTGTGAATAACAAAGTGAAATTATTTTATAATTAAATGTTTCAATTAACAATTCGATTGGGAATATTCACTAACTTTGTATAATAAATTATTAATTACAGAATGAACATGAAAATACTTCATCTTATTATCTTATTAACTTCTTTACTAATTTCTGATATCTGCCCGCAAGGTGAAAAACCTATAAAGCTTGTTGTCGGAATTGTTGTTGATCAAATGAGGTTTGTGGATTTATATCGCTATTATGATTTTTATGGCGACGATGGTTTTAAGAAATTACTTAAGGAAGGAACTAATTTCACCTCAGCACATTTTAATTATGAACTTACAAGCACTGGTCCCGGTCACGCTTCAATTTATACAGGAACAACACCTTATTATCACGGAATAATCGGAAATGATTTCTATGACAGAAGAAATAAAAAAATGATCAATTGTGTTCAGGATGATTCCCAGGAATCTGTTGGAAGTAATGATGAGCAGGGCAGAAAATCTCCTGTTAATCTTTTTGCTACTACAATAACCGATCAATTGAAATTGTTCACAAACAAAAAATCAAAAGTATTTTCAATATCAATTAAAGACAGAGGAGCAATTTTACCTGCAGGTCACATGGCAGATGGTGCTTTCTGGTTTAATACAAAAACCGGCGATTTTATCTCTTCTTCTTTTTATTTGAATGAACTCCCTGAATGGATAAAAAAATTTAACCGAAACAGATTACCTGATAAGTATCTCTCGCAAAATTTGAATTTGTTACTTGATGAAAAATATTACAGAATTAATCCGTCCGATGAATCTCCCTACGAAGAGGATGAACTTTATTCAGGTAGGACTTCTTTCCCATATTCATTTAATAATGTTCCCTCTGACAGAAAATATGTTGTCTTTCAATACACTCCTTACGCAAATCAGATTCTTGTTGATCTTGCAAAAGAAGTTATAATAAATGAAAAACTCTCAAAGAGCGATGTACCTGATTTTTTAGCTATAAGTTTTTCAACTACGGATATTCTTAGTCATTCTTATGGAAATTATTCCTACGAAGCTATGGATATCTTTCTTCGTTTAGACAGACAATTAGCCGATTTATTAAATTTTCTTGATGAGACAATTGGAAAGGAAAATTATATTTTATTTTTAACTTCAGATCATGCAGGAATTGAAACTCCCGGTTATCTTAAAGAAAATAAAATTCCTACCGGTGGTATTGGAACATCACGGTTAACTGATTCACTTAAAGCATTTGCAACAAGAACTTTTGGTTCACCTGATATAATCGAGAATTATTCCAACAGACAGATTTATTTTGATTACGTTTTTATAAAAGAAAATAAGTTAAATAAAAAATTTGTTGAGGATGAATTCAGATATTATTTAAGAGAGAATTTTCCGGAAATACAATCAATACTGGGAAGAGATTTTTTGGAAACTAAAATCGCATCAAGAGTTCCTGAACATTATCTGATAAACGGTTGGAATCCGATTATGTCCGGAGACATTTTTTTTAATCTTCGGCCTCAGTATCAGAATAATTTCCTCGAAAAAGGAACAACACATGGTTCTTCATATTCATACGATACACACATACCTTTAATATTTTATGGAAATAAAGTTCAGGCAAAAACAATAAACGATCCTGTATTCATTGTTGATATTGCTGCAACAATAGCTAATATTTTAAAAATTAATACACCGAGTGCGTGTATCGGAAGAGCAATTCTTCCTGAATAGATGAGGTCTTTCATTTAAATACTTCCACCAGTACAATACTTTACTTAAGTAAACTAATTTCACATCTTAGAAAAAGAAATTGAAATTTCTTTAATCTGATAAAAGAAACCTCAGTTAGCCCCCATTTTTGTTTTAATTTCAGTATTTATAACTGGCAATTAAGTTGGTATTTATAAATATCAATTTTGAATTGATAAATATTGTATTGAAATGTATTACGAAATAAATCTTGACGAGCCGGTTTATCCAATAAGCGCAGCAGCAAAGTTGTTGAATATTTCTGTTCATACTTTAAGGATGTATGAAAAAGAAAATCTGATCATCCCTTTTAAAAAATCATCAAACCATCGCCTGTATTCCCAAAACGATTTAGAGCGAATTAAATGTATCAGAAGTGCTATTAATGAATTGAAAATAAGTATTAATGGAATCAAAACGATTTATGCTATGATGCCTTGCTGGGAATTTATTGGTTGTACTGATAAAGAAAGACAAACCTGTCCGGCTTATAAAAGTTATAATGAACCTTGCTGGGCAGTTAAAGGGGAGGAGACAATTTGTGCGAAAAAGGAATGCAGAAACTGTGATATCTATAATAAGTTCAGTGAATGTCATAATATCAAAGATTATATCAAGAATTTATCGAGGGTGAAATGAACTCTATTTCCAGAAGAAGATTTTTGAAAATCTCCGGTGCTACAATTGCAACTGCTGCAGTTTTAGCCGGAGCATCAAAAACATTAATTAAAGGAGCGGACAAAATTAATAAGGCGGCAGTTAAAGGAATCCAGAAAATTCCAACTTACTGTGATTTATGTTTTTGGAAGTGCGGTACCATTGCTTACATTAAAGATGGTGAGCTTTGGAAGGTAGAAGGCAATCCACTTGATCCCTTAAGCAAAGGAAGATTATGTCCAAGAGGAACCGGCGGAGTTGGGGCTCATTATGATAACGATAGATTAAAAACTCCTTTGATAAGAAAAAACTTACGCGGTGAAGAGAAATGGGTGGAAGTTACATGGGACGAAGCTTTTGAATTCATCGCAGAGAAAATGAATAAAATTAAAAATCAATACGGACCGGAATCAGTTGCTTTATTTAGCCATGGAATAGGAGGTAATTTCATTAAACATCTGTTCAGAGCTTATGGAAGCCCGAATGAAACCGCTCCATCTTTTGCACAATGCCGTGGCCCAAGAGAAGTCGGTTTTGAATTAACTTTTGGTGATGTTGTTGGTTCTCCCGAAAGAACAGACATTGAAAATGCGAAATGTCTTGTATTGATTGGCTCTCATCTCGGTGAAAATATGCACAACACTCAGGTTCAGGAATTTTCTCACGCTGTAGAAAAAGGTACTTCAATTATTGTTGTTGATCCAAGGTTTTCAGTAGCAGCAAGCAAAGCAAAATTCTATTTACCGATAAAACCGGGAACCGATATGGCACTGCTGCTTGCCTGGATGGGAGTTATAGTTCGAGAAAAGCTATATGATTCTGAATACATTTCAAAATATGGTTATGGATTTGAAAAGTTTGCAGAAGAAGTTTCGCAGTACACACCGGAATGGGCTTTCATTGAAACAGGAATTCAGCCGGATGTAATTGTTGAAACTGCACGAGAAATGGCTAGATATAAACCAGCCACATTGGTTCATCCGGGAAGACATGTAACCTGGTACGGAGATGATGCACAGAGAAGCAGAGCAATCGCACTTTTGAATGCTTTACTTGGCAGTTGGGGAAGGAAAGGTGGATTCTATGTTCCTTACTCATATTCAATTCCCAAATATCCCTATCCACCATATCCTGAATTAAAAAAAGAACCGCTTGATAATCCGGATGGTAAATATCCTTTTGCTACGGGAGAACAGATATCAACCGGTATTAGAGAAGCAACAATTACTGGTCAGCCCTATCCGATTAAAGGATGGTTTATTTATGGAACAAATCTGTTACAGGCGCTGCCAAACAGAGATGAAACGATTAAAGCTATACAAAATCTGGAACTAATGGTAGTAGTTGATGTTGTTCCAAGTGAGATTGCTGGTTGGGCAGATGTTGTGCTTCCTGAGTCAGTCTATCTTGAAAGATATGATGATTTAAACACTTCACCATTCAGAGAAGGTTTTGTCGGTATTCGTCAACCTGTAGTTGATGAACCAAATGATCAGAAACCAAACTGGTGGATTGCCAAAAAATTGGCTGACAAATTAGGACTTAGTGAATACTTTCCATGGAAAGATGTTGAAGAATATCTTGATACAAGATTAAAATCAGCCGGATTGTCATTAGCTGAACTCAAACAAAAGGGAATTATCAAAGCTCCGGAAAAACCAATCTATATTGAAGATGGTGCAGAATTAGAATTTGCTACTCCATCCGGTAAAATAGAATTTTATTCCGACCAACTTGCAGACTTTGGCTTTGATCCGATACCTCGATACACTAAGCACGAAGATCCTCCTGCTGGTTATTTCAGATTACTTTATGGAAGAGCTCCTGTTCACACTTTTAGTAAAACACAATCAAATCCATTATTGCGTGATATGATGAGCGAAAATGAATTATGGATAAATGCCGATGTTGCAGCGAAAATCGGAATTAAGAATGGTCAGAAAGTTAAGTTGAGAAATCAGGATGGAATAGTGAGTGATCCGATAAAAGTAAAAGCTACAGAGAGGATCAGAAAAGATTGTGTTTATATGGTTCACGGTTTCGGACAAAAATCCAGACAGCTTCGCTCGACTTATAAAAAAGGTGCAAGTGATGCGGAACTAATAACAAAGTATAAAACAGATCCAATAATGGGAGGAACTGCAATGAATGTGAATTTTGTAACTATTGAGGCGGAGGTTTAAAATGCCAAGATATGGAATGGTCATAGATACTAAAAAATGCGTTGGTTGTCAGGATTGTGTCGTTGCCTGCAAAACAGAAAACAACATTCCTGAAGGTTACAACAGAGATTGGATCGTAACCGAGGTTAAAGGAAAATTTCCAACGCTTCAAATGGAAATCAGAACTGAAAGATGTAATCATTGTTCAAATACACCTTGTGTTTCTTGCTGCCCAACAGGTGCAAGTCATATTCACGAATTTGGTGGAATAGTTTTAGTTGATCACGAGATGTGTATTGGCTGTAAAGCATGTGTTGAGGCATGTCCTTATGATGCAAGATTTATTCATCCTGATGGATATGCAGACAAGTGCACATTCTGCATTCATCGTGTTGAAAAAGGACAAAACCCTGCTTGTGTTGAAGTTTGTCCAACTCATTGCATGTATTTCGGGGATCTTGATGATCCAAATAGTGAAGTAAGCAAACTGCTGAATTCAAGAAAATGGCATGTCAATTTACCTGATGCAGGTACTGAACCTAATATTTTTTATTTAATCTGAGGTACTTAAATATGATTCTTGCAGAACAAATAATTGAATTAACAACAACCAGACATAATCCACATGTCGATCCATTTATGGCGATGTGGGAATGGCAGATTCCGGTTTATTTGTTTTTGGGTGGAATGGTGGCAGGAATGATGATTATTTCCGGTTACTTTATTTTTAGTAACAGATACAGAGTTGCCAATTGTGCATGCTTTTCAATTCCCTTCACAAGTTTGATTTTAATAAGTCTTGGTATGTTCGCTCTGTTTTTAGACCTTGCACACAAACCTTATGTGTGGAGATTGTACACTACATTTCAAATTAAATCTCCAATGTCCTGGGGTGCATGGATTCTTCTACTAATTTATCCTGCTCTGATTGCTAATATTTTAATGAAACCATCGCCCTGGATGTTGAGTTTTATTCCAAAGTTATCTGATATAGCTGCGAAGATAAATCAGCATCCGTTTCTTATTAAAAACATCGGAATATTAAATATGCTATTCGGTCTTATGCTTGGCGCTTATACCGGTGTCTTATTAAGCAGTATGGGATCAAGACCTTTATGGAATACATCTTTATTATGGGTTTTGTTTTTAACTTCAGGTTTATCAACCGCAGCAGCTTATGTTCACCTCGTTGCAAAAAATAAAGAAGAAAGTGAACTACTTGCCAAAGCAGATAATGGATTTATAACGATTGAGTTATTCATATTTGTTATGATGTTCTTGGGATTACTTTCTTCAGCCAAACCGCATATTGAAGCAGCTCAATTATTATTAACCGGTCCTTATGCTCCTGCTTTCTGGGTTTTTGTTATTGGTTTGGGTTTAGTGATTCCTCTTATTATTCAGCTACTTGCAGTTAATCATAAAGTTAAACATACTCCGATTGCACCAATACTGGTAATTCTCGGAGGTTTAATCCTCAGATTCATAATTGTAGAAGCTGGTCAATACAGTCACTGGTTCAACGCTCACTTTAAATAACGGAGAATATTTTTATGACAACATTAGTTCAAAAAATCTCAAGTGTATTTTCGAAGGATAAGGAAGAGATTAATGTAAAGGCAAAAGCATATTCAAATCCTTATCTGACGGGAATTGGATTGGGACTTGTACTTCTCGCTGCATTCGTAGTTATGGGCAGAGGTCTCGGAGCCTCTGGTGCAATGACAACTTTGGTTGCTGTTGGTGTTGATAAAATTGCTCCTGAGCATACAAAGTCAAATCCTTTCTATTCAGAGTATCTTGGTGATGGTACAACAAATCCACTGAAGGATTGGTTAGTTTTTGAAGTTCTCGGCGTTCTTGCTGGAGGATTTTTATCCGGAACACTGGCAGGTAGAGTTAAGAAAGGAATTGAAAAAGGTCCTAACATCACTTCGAAGAAAAGACTTCTTTATGCTTTTATTGGTGGAAGTTTAATGGGAATCGGAGCAAAACTGGCTCGTGGTTGTACAAGTGGTCAGGCACTTACCGGCGGTGCTTTACTTAATCTTGGCAGCTGGGCTTTTATGATGATGGTTTTTGCCGGCGGATATGCAGCAGCTTACTTTTTAAGGAGACAATGGTTATGAACGCACCATTTTATAAATTCGGTTTATTCAATACTGATGTAAGTTTAATTATAGCTTTCATCATAGGAATTGGTTTCGGATTCGCACTTGAAAGAGGTGGATTCGGCAGCGCAAGAATTCTTGCCGCACAATTTTATTTCTCCAATATGCGAGTGTTGAAAGTTATGTTTACTGCAATTGTAACTGCAATGCTCGGAGTTTATTATCTATCAGTAATGGGTTTTGTAGATCTATCACTCATTTACATTAGTGAAACTTACATTCTTCCTCAGGTCATTGGAGGATTGATTCTTGGGATTGGTTTTGTGATTGGTGGTTATTGTCCCGGAACATCTGTTGTGTCTTTTGCAACCGGTAAACTTGATGGTTTTGTTTACATCCTTGGTGTTATGTTTGGCATCTTCGTATTCGGAGAGATTTTCCCATTCATTACAGACTTCTATTATTCAACTAACATGGGAAGTGTTACGCTTCCGCAATTTTTCCATCTATCATACGGAATGGTTGTATTTCTTGTAGTAATTATGGCTCTTGGTGCTTTCGCAGCAGCAGAATGGAGTGAAAGGAAATTTGCACATAGAAATCCGGAGAAACAATTATGAAAAAGTTTATTTCAGAATTAAACCTTAAAATAAAACTCGCTTTGACTGCAATATTATTTGGCGTTGTCGCTTTATTTGCCGGTGATCCTTACGGTGGCTCTGAAATAAAAGTTAACGCTAAAGATCTGGCACTTTCTACAGTAAATAATTCAGACAAGATAAATCCTGTAGATTTAGCCGACTGGATTATTGAGGGTAAAGCAGACTATATTCTTGTTGATCTGAGGACACCGGAAAAATATTCTGAATATACTTTACCTGAAGCAGAAAATATTCCGATTGTTGAGCTCCCGAATTCTGATTTACTAAGAAATCAGAAAATAATTTTATTCTCAGATGATGAGATGGCTTCAGCACAAGGTTGGTTTATTCTTAAAGCTAAAAAATATAATTCAGTTTACATTCTGGAAGGAGGACTAAACGGCTGGAGAGAAAAAGTTTTGTTTCCAAAAATTCCTGCTAATGCTTCTAAAGATGAACTGGAAAAATTTGAAAAGAAGCGAGCAGTAGCTCAGTATTTTGGCGGTGAGCTTGTAACTGAAACAACAACTGATGTAAGAATTGAGACTAAACTATCAACTTCAACTGTTGTTCCTCAATCAACACAAGTGAATAAAGGTGGACAAGTTACAGCTCCCAAAAAGAAAAAGAGAGAAGGGTGCTAGTTGTTAATAAAACATAAATTAAATTCAGGAGAGAAAAATGAAAAAACTAATTCTTGTGTCGTTACTGCTGTTCGGTTTTACTTTTCAATCAGCATTAGCAACTGATGGTTATTTCCGTCACGGTTATGGAATTAAATATTCCGCGCTTGCCGGTTCAGGAGTTGCAGTATCATTAAGTTCTTTAGGCGCAATTACAAATCCAGCGTCAATAATCAGAACAAATAATTCACTTGAAATAAACATATCAGTATTCAGTCCAAACCGTGATTATACTATATCAGGCAATCCAAGCGGTTTTCCGCAAACTTTCGGATTAACTCCCGGTAAAGTTGAAAGCGAAAAGAATATATTTTTCTTTCCAACCATTGGATTGAAACGAGGAATTGCTGATAATATGGCAATTGCGCTTTCCATTTATGGCAATGGTGGAATGAATACTGATTATCCTGCTCAGACTTTTTATGAAAATTCATCACCAAACACTGGCGTTAATATAGAGCAAATGTTTACTAATCTTTCTTATGCAATTGAATTTACTAAAAGCCACTCTTTAGGAATTGCTGGCATATTTGGTTGGCAGAGATTTGCTGCAAAAGGTTTAATTGCTTTCAGTCCTTTCTCTAGTGATCCGGCAAATCTAACAGGCAATTCCTGGTCAACCTCAGTTGGATTTGGATTCAAAGTAGGTTATCAGGGAATGCTAACTGATTGGTTAAGTCTTGGTGCAGCATATCAATCAAAAATAAATATGAGTGAATTTGAAAGATATGCTGGTTTATTTGCTGAGAAAGGTGACTTTGATATACCTGCTAACTGGAGTGCTGGTATTGCAGTAATGCCAAATAAGGATTGGACTTTGTTATTCGATGTAAAACAAATTCTTTACAGCGGAGTTAATTCAGTAAGTAATCCAATGCTTCCAAATCTGCAGACCAGTCAGCTCGGTAAGGATGATGGCGCCGGCTTTGGTTGGAAGGATATTACTGCTGTTAAATTTGGAATAATGTATAAAGCAATTGAAAACTATACTTTAATGGCAGGGTATTCCTTTAATGAAAATCCGGTTAAAGAATTTGAAGTAATGTTTAACATTCTTGCTCCGGCTGTAATTCAGAATCATTTGACAGCAGGCATAACCAGAAAAATCAGCGAAGACAGTGATTTAACAGTTGCATTTATGTATGCATTAAATAACAGTGTTAATGGTGCAAACCCTCTCGAAGCACCAAATCAGCAGACAATCGAATTGTCGATGAGACAATGGCAAATTGAAGTTGGTTATTCATTCTGTCTGATTAAATAACCTGAAAAACTTCTGATTGTTAAAGGGCATCCAGTGATTGAGATGCCCTTTTATTTTTTCTCTAAAATATCTTCAACCCAACTCATAGCAGCCATCGTTGATGGCAAACCAATTGTAGGAAGCGCAAGTAAAACTGTTTGTTTAATCTCATCAATAGTACAACCTGCTTCAATTGCTTTTCTTGTATGTGAATGAACTGCTCCTTCAAGTCGGGCTCCGGTAGAAATGGCAATTTTAATTAATGCTCTGGTTTTTTCATTAAGAGGTCCCGAACTGTGAATTATTTCACCAAGTTTTTCATAAGCTGCGGCTGCTTGTGGAAATTCCTTTTGGAATTTTTCGAATCTTTTTGGCAGTTCGTACATAGTTATTACTCCTTTGTTATTTTTAATTCAATAGTAAATTATAAAATGATGAAGACAAAAATTTTGTTACTCTTCTAATTCCTCTTTCGCTTTCAGAGTTTTTCCAGCAATAACCAACTATTTTCTTAAACTGTGGAAAAAGACTTATCATCTCATTAACTGTTTCAGCGTGTTGAAATTTTTTCTTATTTAAAAATCTCTGAAATAATTTTTTAACGAGTGATGATAAGAAAACATACCAGAGAAATGTCAGCGTAAGTGAGCGAATAATCATAATGATAATATCATATTTCATATCCGAATATTCAGGTAATAAAAAAGTTAATAGCAGAAGTGTTATCGAAAATAGGAATATAATCAAACCAGTAGGTCTTAGCAGCCAGATTCTTTTTTTCCTTTTTTTATCACTTTGCAGGATACTAACATTATCATCATTCAGGTTTAGTCTCGGAGTGGTTGAAGAATATTTTTCAATTTTCTCAGGAAGTTTTCCTGCATATAGTCCTATTGCTATACCAATTGTGATATGTATCCCAACATATGATAAGATTATGATTAAACTGTAGTTGATATCAGGATGAATGCCCAGTTGTAAATATTCTTTATTAACGCCCTGAATGAATATATTAATTGATTTCCATAATGTATTACCAAAAAGGATAGTAAGTACAATAATCTTCTGTATACCTGAATATAAAAGAGTTAATATTCCAAGCAGTAATGCTGATAGCTTAAAGTGCTTTTTATTATAGAACAAGATGAACCCTAATAAACCCTGAATACTCACAGCTAAATATGCAGTAAGTGGAGAATGAGGACTTACAGCTGCTTTAATCAGAATGACAACAAAAGTTGATTTTAGAATATCTTTACTTTTCTCTGAAAATAATGCCAGAAGGGAAATAAAAAGCACAGCGGCAGCATTTATGAATGCACCTCTGAACGGTAGTGAAAGTGCGTGCAAAATACCACCAAATGCAGATTCACTGAATGCCCATAATGCTGTAATCCGAAAAACTGAAAGCGTTTTTTGTTGATGATATTCAAGGGTTACATTATCAGTGTTAAGAGTTTCTTTCATAGAATTTATTCTTATATTACAAAACTAATGAAAATTCTGACCCTACAATATTGTTAAATCTTTTTCGTTGAGTAACACACTGCTGTTAAAAGAAATCAATTATAAAATTATTGCAATGTTTGAAAAGTGATTTCCTTGAACCGGATAGTCATGTAATCAGCTTTACAGATTTAATAAATTAAGTTTGGTTTTTATATTTGCCTCGCAATTAATAACTAATCAGGAATAATTAATAATGGCTAATGATTATCAGATTGCTGTCCTTGGCGGCGGTCCCGGCGGATATGTAGCCGCTATCAGGGCTGGTCAATTGGGTTTCAAAACAGTAGTAATTGACAAGGATAATTTGGGTGGTATTTGTTTGAATTGGGGCTGTATTCCAACAAAATCACTACTGAAAAATGCGGAGATTTTTGATACAGTAAAAAATCACGCTAAAGATTATGGTATTATTGCAAAGGACTTATCATTTTCATTCAATGATATAATCAAAAGAAGCAGGGATATAGCTGACAGGATATCAAAAAATGTTGAAATGCTCGTTAAGAAAAACAAAGTCGATCGAATTCGTGGTTTTGGTAAACTCATCAGTCAGAATCAGATTGATGTGTTTGATAACGATGGTAAAAAAATTAATTCAATTACAGCCGATAAGATAATTATTGCCACAGGTGCCAGACCAAGAACTATTCCTCAAATTCCTGTTGATAGAAAAAATATCATTACCAGTACTGAAGCTATGGTTCTTCAGGAATTACCTAAAGATTTAATAGTTATTGGTGCAGGTGCAATCGGAATTGAGTTCGCTTACTTTTATAGCGTACTCGGAACTAAGGTAACAGTTGTTGAGATGTTAGAGAATATTCTTCCAATCGAAGACAAAGAAGTTTCCCAAACGCTTGAGAAAAATTTCAGGAAAAGAAGCATTGAAATATTTACTAAAGCAGTAGTTGAAAAAGCTGAAGTAAAAGGAAAAAAGGTTTTAGTTACAATTAATCACGAAGGTAAGAAAAAAGAGCTTTCGGCAGAAAAAGTCTTAAACGCTATTGGAGTTGTTGGCAATGTTGAAGGAATTGGTTTAGAAGAATTCGGCATTGAAATATTCAAAAATCATATCAAAGTTGATAAGAATACTTATCAGACCAACATTCCTAATATTTATGCAATTGGTGATGTAATTGGTCCGCCCTGGCTGGCACATGTAGCTTCAGCTGAAGGGATTCATTGTGTTGAAGGAATCAAAGGAATTAAAAATCCTCCAATTGATTACGATAACATTCCCGGTTGTACTTATTGCCAACCACAAGTAGCTAGTGTTGGACTAACCGAACAGAAAGCAAAAGAACTTGGGTATGAAATTAAAGTTGGTAAATTTCCTTTTATGGCAAGTGGTAAAGCTTTTGCAGTTGGCGAAAGAGAAGGTTTTGTTAAATTAATTTTCGATGCAAAATATGGTGAAATTCTCGGCGGTCACATTATCGGAAGTGAAGCAACAGAGCTTATTGCTGAAGTTGCTCTTGCCCGGGCTCTTGAAGCAACCGGACATTCAATCTTTAAAACTATTCATGCTCATCCTACTCTCTCTGAATCAATTATGGAAGCTGCAGCAAATGCTTATGGAGAAGCAATACATATTTAATATAGAATGAAAAGGCAATTAACATATTGTGATCTGGATTTATTAGATTATAAAGAGGCATGGGATCTTCAATACTATTTGCATCAGCAAAGAGTTGAGAATCTGATAACCGATATTTTGCTTTTACTCGAGCATCCGAATACATACACTCTTGGTAAAACAGCTCATTTGAGAAATTTAGTCGGCGGTAAAGAATTTTTAGAACAAAATAAAATTTCGGTTTATAATATTGATCGTGGCGGAGATATAACATATCACGGTCCGGGACAAATTGTTGGTTATCCGATTATTAGTCTTACTGACTGGCATCAGGATTCACATAAGTACCTTCGAACTCTCGAAGAAGTGTTGATAAAAGTTTGCAGTGATTACAATCTTGATGCTAAACGGGTTGAAGGATATACAGGCGTTTGGATTGATGATCGTAAAATTGCAGCTATCGGAATTAAAATAAGTCGCTGGGTTACAATGCATGGTTTTGCATTCAATGTGAACACTAATCTTGAACTGTTTAATGGCATTATTCCTTGCGGAATTTCAGACAAGAGTGTAACTTCACTTCAAAAAGAACTTAAAAAAGAAATTTCAATAGATGAAGTCAAAGAGAGAATAATCTATCATTTTATGCAGGCATTTGATTATAAGGATTTAAATAAAATTGAAAAAGAATTTTTATTTCAAACATCTATTAAAAACTGAAAGGTTTTTTAATGGCAAAAAAAACAAACACCAAAGAGAAACCAACTAAAAGCTCCATTAAACCTTCCAACGGAAAATCTTCTTCATTGAAGATTCAATTTGGCAACAATGAGTTTTCTAAAGATGAATTGTTAAGAGTTTTGAAACTTATGTTAACAACAAGAGCACTTGATAATAAAGCAATGAATTTGTTAAGACAGGGAAAAACATTTTTCCACATTGCTGCATCAGGACACGAAGCAGTTCAGGTAGCAATCGGAACTTCACTAAATCCAAACGAAGACTGGCTATATCCTTACTACCGTGATTTAGGAACTGTTCTATCTTCTGGAATTACACCCGAGGAGGTTTTTCTTCAAACATTTGCAAAAGCAACTGACCCGGCAAGCGGTGGAAGACAACTGCCGGTACATTGGGGTTCAAAAAAAATAAATCTTCCAACGCAATCTTCACCGACCGGCACACAATTTCTTCAGGCAGTCGGGACTGCACTGGCAAGTGTAAAGACAGGTAAAAAGAATATTACTTATGTAAGCAGCGGTGAGGGTACAACAAGTCAGGGAGAATTTCACGAAGCTGTTAACTGGGCAAGCAGAGAAAAATTACCTGTACTTTTTGTCATTCAAAATAATAAGTATGCTATTTCGGTTCCGGTAAGTGCACAAAGTGGTGGCAAAGGTCATTCAATCGCCGAGATGATGGCTGGCTATAGTAATCTGCTTAGAATGAAAATTGATGGAACAGATTTTTTTGAATCCTTTGAGAGAATTCAGGAAGCAATTGAATACATAAAAAGCGGGAAGGGTCCTGTACTGATTGAAGCTGAGGTGGTCAGACTGCAATCTCATTCATCTTCAGATGATCAGAAAAAATATCGTGACGAAAAAGAAATTGAAGAAGATCTGAAGAAGTGTCCAATCGAAAAATTTGTTAAAGTCCTGATTCAGAAAAATCTTTTGACTCGTGAAGATTATGAAAACATGAAAAAGGAAACAACTGATGAAATAAATGAGGCAGCAGATAAGGCATTCAAAGCTCCTGATCCAAAACCGGAAGATGCTACAAGATATGTTTATGATGAAAGCGGATACAGAGATACTTTAGAATATGAATCAACCCAACCGTCAGGAAATAATATAGTTATGGTTGATGCTATAAATCATGCTTTGCACGAAGAAATGGAAAGAAATCCCGATATGTACATTTTCGGTGAAGATATTGAAGATGGTAAAGGTGGAGTTTTTACTGCAACGAAAGGATTATCAACCAGATTTACCCGAAACAGAGTTTTCAATTCACCTCTCGCAGAAGCCAGCATTATGGGTGTTGCAATCGGAATGGCATTTACAGGATTAAAACCAGTAGTCGAGATTCAGTTTGGTGATTATATCTGGCCTGCTTTTATGCAAATGAAAGATGAGCTTGCAACAATTCGTTATCGTTCAAATAATGCATGGGAAGCTCCGGTTGTAACCAGAGTTGCTGTTGGTGGATACATTCACGGTGGCTTATATCATAGTCAGAATATTGAATCTATTTTTGCTCATGTTCCGGGAATTTTTATCGCATATCCTTCAAATGCTGCAGATGCTAAAGGTCTTCTTAAAACAGCTTGCAGAATTAAAGATCCTGTGCTCTTCTGTGAACATAAAGGTTTGTACAGACAAAGTTATGCTATTACACCTGAGCCTGATGAAAATTATCTTGTACCTTTTGGAAAAGCCAGAATTGCCAGAGAGGGAAGTGATGTAACAGTTGTTTCCTGGGGTGTAAGTTTCTGGGATGCGATGTTAGCTGCTAAAAAACTTGAAGAGGAAGAAGGCTATTCAGTAGAAGTAATTGACATCAGAACTATTATTCCACTTGATCAAGAGACGATTTTCAATTCAGTCAAAAAAACAAATAAAGTTATTATCATTCATGAAGATACTTTCACTGCCGGATTTGGTGCGGAGATAGCAGCAAGAATTTCTGATAATTGTTTCAGGTATCTGGATGCTCCTGTTAAACGAATTGCAGCAAAGGATGCACACATACCTTATTCACCAATTCTTGAAAATGCTGTTCTTCCAGGCAGGGAAGAAATTTACAAAGGAATCAGAGATTTAATTCTTTATTAAAAGTTAATCAGAGGAGTTTATTAAAATGGATATAATAATGCCGAAAATGGGTGAAAGTGTTAATGAAGGCACAATCATCAAGTGGCATAAAAAAGCCGGTGAAAAAGTTAAACGGGATGAAATAATCTTTGAAATAAGTACTGATAAAGTTGATACCGAAATTCCTGCACCTGCCGATGGTATCTTAGAAGAAATTCTGGTAAACGAAGGTGAGACTGTTGAAGTCGGCACTGTTGTGGGCAGACTTAAAACTTCATCTGAGGAAAGTTCTGAACCGGGGAATTCTGTTCAACCGGAAAAAGTTGAAGAGAAAAAGTCAGAACAAATAATTGATGAACCAAAAGGAAAGACTCCAACTTCTGCTGCTACAAATATCATTGAAATAGCGATGCCCAAAATGGGTGAATCAGTTATGGAAGGAACAATTATTAAATGGTATAAGAAAGTTGGTGATAAAGTAAAGAAAGATGAAACTATTTTTGAAATAAGTACAGATAAAGTTGATACTGAAATTCCATCCCCGGAAGAAGGTACCATTGTGGAAATTCTTGTTGGCGAACAGGAAACGGTTGCAGTGGGTACTATTGTTGCCAAACTTGCTGTCGGTAGTGATGTTCAGATTCCTGTAACACAAGTTACTAAAGAAAGAGAGTCAGTTGAACAGGTTGAAGATTCGGTTTCAATGCACGATAATTTTTCTGTTCAGAATAATATAAGGGATGATATTCAATCTGATGCAGGAGATAGATTTTATTCACCATTGGTCTTAAGCATAGCAGAAAAAGAGAATGTTAGTTTCGATGAATTAAGAAAAATAAAGGGAACCGGTATTGAAGGTCGTGTAACAAAAAAAGATATATTCGCTTATATTGAACGACGAAAATCTGAACCGGGCAAAACAATCGCAGCTCCAAAGGTCATTTCTGAAACTCAAAAATCTGCTGCACCGGCACCATCATTTGTACCAGAAACACCACAGGTGAGTTATTCTTCAGATGATGTTATTAAAATTCCAATGGATAACATCAGAATGAAAATAATGGAACATATGATTCACAGCCGTGATACATCAGTTCATGTTACAAGTCTTATCGAAGCTGATATAACAACAATTCACAATTTCATCAATCAGAAAAAAGATGAATATCTTCACAAGGAGAATGTAAAACTGACTTACATGGCTTTCATAGCAGATGCAGTTGTGAAATCCCTCAAAAAGTATCCGTTGCTAAATTCTACAATAGATGGGAATACTATTCTTCAGAAGAAATTTATAAATCTTGGTATTGCAGTGGCAATTGAACCTGCTGGTTTAATTGTTCCCAACATTAAAGGTGCTGGTGAAAGAAATGTAATCGGACTTGCAAAAGCGATTGCTGATTTAGCCAATCGTGCCCGAACAAAGAAACTAATTCCTGATGATATTTCAAATGGCACTTTTACAATTACAAATTATGGAGTATTTGGAACGATTTTCGGAACACCAATCATTAATCAACCGGAAGTAGCTATTCTTGGTGTTGGTGCTGTGCAAAAAAAACCTGTTGTGATTGAAGTGAATGGTTCTGACTCAATAGCTGTGAGACATATCGTTGCCTTAACTTTATCACACGATCATCGTTTAATTGATGGAATGCTCGGTGGATTATTCCTGAAATCGGTTAAAGAAATATTAGAAAATTTTGATCCCGAGAATTTTATTTAGTCGAGAGGATAAAAGAAATATTTTATGAGAAAAATAAATCAACATCAGAAAGCATTTAAAGAGCGGGTTGAAAGTTCAGGTAAAGAATTAGGGAAAAGACCCGACTGGCTTAAAGTAAAATTACCGACAGGTGATAATTACCTTGATGTAAAAAATCTTATGCGAAGACAGAAGCTTAATACAGTTTGTGAAGAAGCAAAATGTCCGAACATTGCAGAATGCTGGAATCATCGCTCTGCTACTTTTATGATACTTGGGGATACCTGCACACGAAGCTGTGGATTCTGCAATGTGAAACTCGGAATGCCGAATGAACTTGATATAAATGAACCTTACCGCGTTGTTGAATCAGTTATTGAATTGGATTTAAGACATGTTGTAATAACTTCTGTTAATCGTGATGAGCTAAAAGATGGAGGCGCGACTATATTCAAGGAATGTGTAAGGTTGATAAGAGAAAGGAAACCTGATTGCACAGTTGAAATTCTGATTCCCGACTTTAAAGGTGAAGAACATGCATTTGAAACTATAATGCAAGCACCACCTGATATTCTGAATCATAATCTTGAAACTGTTCCCAGATTATATCATGCTGTTCGTCCACAGGCAAAATATGATCGAAGTCTTAATCTTATCAAATGGTTCAAAGAAAAAGGTTTAAAAACAAAAAGCGGGATAATGGTAGGAATAGGCGAGCAGTCAGAAGAAGTACTTGATTTGATGAAAGATTTAGTTAATCACGGATGTGATATTCTTACAATCGGACAATATCTTCAACCAACTAAAATGCATTTACCTGTTGACCGTTTTGTTACTCCTGATGAATTCAGGATGTATAAAGAAAAAGGATTAGAGATGGGTTTTAAGATTGTTGAGTCAGCACCGCTTGTAAGAAGTTCATATAGAGCAGACCAGCATGCGAGGGCTATATTCAGCAAATAATTATTATTCTTTTGAACAGAAAATATTAATATAAATTTAATAGTTGATTTAAGATTTTTTTATAATTTAGCAGGCGCTATCTCAAATTTTAAGTAGTACTTAATGAAAATAATTTTTCGAACAATCTACATTCTTTTGCTTACCACTTTTGTTGCGGCTCAGGAAAACCCGGATAAACTATTAAAAACCTTAGATGATGATAATTCAAAGTTCACTAATGTCGGAAATCTGGGACTTACTATTACAAACTTCGGAACATACGGTCATGGATTTACTCTTTGGCCAAGGCAGCCAAGTTGTGAATATCCAATAGGTTCAGGAATCGAACATTTGTTTGATGGTGGATTGTGGATCGGAGCTTTCACTTCTAATGATTCTCTTGGTACCGGCAGACAAGGTCCTTTTGTTACCACCGCAGCTGTTGATGCTGCCTCAGTTTCTTCTAGAGGCGGCGGATTTGAATTTACTAACAAACCAGGCGATAGAGTTGTTGAAAGATCAGCTTTACTTGATTCAAAAGTTTATAGTCCGCTCGCAATTTCTCATCAGGATTTTGTAATGGAATATTCTGACACTAGCACAACTTTATCTGGTGGAGAAATAATTCCTGACCACAATCCTATTGGAGTTGTTGTTCGTCATGAATCTTATGCCTGGAACCTTTCTTTCGCTAATAATTTCGTGATAATGAATTATTGGATAAAAAATGTTTCAGGAAAATATCTCGATAGTGTATTTGTTGGATTATGGACTGATGCAGTAGTGAGGAATACAAATATTACTTCTCCAAGAAGTGGTTCAACATTCTTTGACAAAGGAGGCAATGGTTATTCCGAAAATTTCAGAATTGCCTATGAATTTGATGCAACTGGTGATATCGGTTTTACAGACAGCTATGTGGGAATTCAGTTCTTAGGTGCTTCCTCAAATTTTGATTCGGTTAATTTTGTAAGTTGGCAGTTCAGAAATACATCAGATCCGAATTTATTTGCACCTCAGAATGATGTTGAGCGTTACCGCAAGATGGAGGGGTACTTTGGCGGAAACAATCGCTTTCCCTGGCAAATTTCTCCTGCAACTTTAAAGTCTCCATCAAACCGGTCTGTTTTAATTTCTGCCGGACCATTCAGGAAAATTTCGCCCGGTGATTCAGTGAATGTTGTATTCGCAATTGTAACAGCAAAAAAATTCGGAACTGATCCGGCGGCATTTGACAGTGATGAACAGAAAACAAATTTATTCACAAGTGCTGAATGGGCTTTAAGAGCATATCACGGAGAAGACAGGAACAGAAATGGGTTTCTTGACCCAGGAGAAGATTTGGATGGTGATGGAAAGATAACAAGATATATTCTTCCGACTCCTCCGCAGAATCCTAAAGTAAAAGTAATACCTGAAAGTCAAAAGGCAACAATTTATTGGGATAAAAGATCTGAAGTTTCTGTTGACCCCATAACGGGTGAAAAAGATTTTGAAGGATATCGTCTTTACAGAACTATAACAGGTTATGATCTTACGGCGAGTCAGGATTTGAATATTGCTTTGGTTAAAATGGCAGAGTTTGATAGTCTTGGTAATGATGGAGGTCTGAA
>FWWM01003227.1_pt1 | contig 41243 bp, 28 predicted proteins | sample 2228351 | NCBI WGS metagenome assembly FWWM01 (sample SAMEA103939774, study PRJEB20133) | metagenome
CCTCAACGCCATCCTGCGGCATAACCGCCCCTGGGACCCAACTCTCCATGCCAGCAAGACTTGACATCCAACACAGTTACTTCGTGGTGGAAGAATAGCCGGCTCAGAGCCTATCCGAAAACCCTATGGGGTAAGCGAAGACAGTGCCTTCGCCTATCCCCCAGTGTCTCATTTTCCACTTTTCGGATAGGCTCTTAAAAGGTGCAACAGCGCATGCTGGTGTTGTTGGGCTTCGCTACGGACATCCACACAGGCTTCGCGTTGATTTTGCCCAATCGCTTCAAAAAAGAAGCGGCATCTCCAGGTGAATACGACTGGCTTATAACAGTGATGCCCATGTGGCACCAGCCTGTCTAATCGTGGGAGAACCCCTCCGGCAAGGTGGCCCCTTGCCAATCGGCCCCTTCCAGGCTTGCTCCCTTCAGATCGGCCTCCCGCAGGTCGGCTCCACGCAAGTTGGCATGGCGCAGGTTCGCACCGCTGAGATTGGCCCCCATCAGGTTGGCTCCTTCCAGGTTCGCGTTCTCCAGATTAGCATCGCGCAAGTCGGCTTCTTTCAGGTTAGCCCCATGCAGATCGGCCCCCGCCAGATCGGCCCAACCCAGGCGGACACGGCGTAGATCCCGGTTTGCTCCCCCTCGGTTGAGAATGTCCCAGGCCAACCGCCATTTGTCAGCAATGACGGTGTTCTCGTCCAGCACCGCCTGACGAAGGTTGGCCCCATTGAGATCAACTTCGCTCAAATTGGCTCCCCGCAGATCGGTCCCTTGCAGGCTCGCCCGAAGCAGGCTGGCCTGCGTCAAGTCGGCCAGACGAAGATCAGCCCTGGCCAAGTTGGCCGCACCTAGATCGGCTTCCACCAACGTTGCCTCACCCAGATTGGCTCCTGTCAGATCAGCCCGGCGCAAGTAAGCCTTGTCCAGGTTCGCCCTGCTGAGATCAGCCTTTCTCAAATCCCGTCCGGCCTCTACATCGTTGAGGATTTGCCATACCAACCGCCATTTGGGATCAATCCTGGTAGCATCATCCAAAACCGTCTGGTGCAGGCGAGCACCACAAAGATCGGCATCCGTCAAGTCAGCCCCGCTGAGATCCGCATCTCGCAGGTCAGCATGGCTTAGATCAGCTTTCCGTAAGTCGGCTCCACTTAAGTACGCTCCCGCCAGGTCACTTCTGGCTAGATTGCGGCCTGCCCCTCCCTGGTTGACGATTTCCCAGACGAGTCGCCATTTATCGCTAATCACTGTGCTCTCGTCCACCCAAGCACCATGTAGATAGGCCCGTGTCAACTCAGCATGGGTTAAGTCTGCCCCACGTAGATCCGCCTCAAACAGAGTAGCCGCGCGCAGTCGGACGCCACGCAAGTCGGCCTGGCGCAAGTCAGCCCGGCTCAGATCGGCTCCCAGCAGCCAGGCGCCGCGCAGATGGGCCTCACTCAAGTTAGCCCCTTGCAAGTTAGTCCCCTTAAGTTCGGCGAAAAAGAGGTCGGCCCCATACAGGTTAACCCCTTTCAGGTTAAGCCCGCTCAGGTTCGCTTCGCGCAGATCGGCCCCGGCCAGGTTCATCTGTCGCAGGTCAGTTGTCCGCAGATCAGCCCCTTTGCAGTGAGGAGGACAAGGCAGAAACACGCTGCGGCCATACAATACAAGCCCCACCATCGTAGCGATGATCGCAAGAGGAACAACCAGAAGGGCGATCAGACGAAGGAATTCACGCACAGCATGACTCGTCGGAGATTACGTCAGGCGAGGCGCAATGTTAAGGAAGGACAAAGGACCAAAGACATCGCTCTTCGATCCTTCGTCGTTCATTCACGCTCCTTCGTCCCTCATTCGTAGAGGTAGCAGGCGGCCTCGTGATTGGCGCCATCCACCTGGTAAAGAGGTGGCTGTGCCAACAGACACCGCTCCGCGCGATAAGGGCAGCGCGGATAGAAGCGACAGCCGCTGTCGGCATGGCTACGCAGCTCTTCTTCCGAGGGCAAGACCAGATGAGTATTCCATTTTTGGGTGGGGTCAGGCACGGGGATCGAATCAATCAGTAACTGAACATAAGGGTGCTTCGGATGCTCGATTACCTCAGTGGTCTCGCCTCTTTCGGCGATCGAGCCCTGGTAAAGGATATAAATCTGGTCGCCGATCTGGTAGGCAGTGCTGAGATCGTGGGTGATATAGAGGAACGAGATATTATACTCATCGCGCATGCGTAGCATGATGTCCAGGATCATGGCGCGCAGGGACGCATCCACCATTGAGACCGGCTCGTCGGCCACGATCAGCCTGGGCTTGAGCAGGAAAGCCCGGGCCACCATCATGCGTTGGCGTTGGCCGCCACTGAGCTGATGGGGATATTTCTCCAGGACCTCCTCACCCCGCATGCCTACGACCTTCAAAGCGTCCTCGATCAGTTGACGGGCCTCTCGCTTGCTGCTGGCCAGCTTGAACTGGTTAATCACCAGATCAAAGACATGCTTCACCCGGTAAAAGGGGTTGTACACTTCGTAGGGATCCTGGAAGACAGCCTGCACCTCTCGGCGATACTCTAGTTGTTGTTCTCTGTTCATGGCTGCGATATCGTGGCCTTTGTAGAGGATCTGCCCGGAAGTCAGGCTGACGAAACCCAGAATCACGTTGGCCAGAGTAGTCTTGCCACTGCCGCTCTCGCCAGCGATGGTCGTGATCGTCGCTGGCCTTTCGGCAATGGTCAGGTTGAAGTTTTGCAACGCGACGACCTGTTCACCAGACTGTAAAAAGCCACCGCCGTAAATCTTGGTAGCGTTACGGATTTCGAGGAGAGGTTGAGACATGGGTTAGACCCTCGTTACGCAGTTACTCTCAGTCGAGCCAGCACTGCATGCGTCGAGTGAAACGTAAAGAGATTTTACGCTTTACGCCTCATAAAGGTGGCACGCCACATGATGTTTTGGCTTTATCTCCCGCAGGGGCGGCACCAGCGAACGGCATTGTTCCATGACGTGCGGACAACGGAGATGGAAGACGCAGCCTGGTGGCGGATTGCGCAGGTCATGGGTCAATCCTTCTGTGACCTGGAGAGGCTTACGTTCTTTGATGGACGGAATAGAGGAGATGAGCAATTGAGTGTACGGATGTAGCGATTCTTTGAAGGCTTCATAGACCGGAGCGATCTCCACGATATTGCCAGCATACATCACAGCGATACGGTCCACTAACTGGGCCTGCAATCCCATGTCGTGGCCGATCAAGATCATAGAGACGTTCAGACGCGCTTTGACGTCCAGCATGGTCTGAGCGACTAACCGTTGTACCACCACATCCAACGCGCTGGTAGGTTCATCGGCGATAATCAGCGGTGGGTTTAACGCGATCGCCATGGCGATGCAGACGCGCTGTTTCATGCCCCCGCTCAGTTCATGAGGGTACATGTCATAAACCCGACTGGGCAGCCCCACCATCGCGAGCAGTTCCAAAATGCGCTCCTTCAGCACCCTGGGCGGCTGCTTCCCCTCATGCGCTTCGATGCCGTCGGCAATTTGATCCTTGACCCGCATGACGGGGTTCAAGGAATTCATAGCCCCCTGCGGGATCAGGGCCGCCTGCCGCCAGCGCATCTGACGCAGCTCCCCTTCGTTCAGAGCGACCATGTCAGTGCCGTTGATCAATACCTGGCCCTCCACGATGCGCCCCGGCGGCTGCACCAGGCGCAGGATAGCCATCGCCGCCGTGGTCTTACCGCATCCCGATTCACCGACCAAGCCCAGGGTCTCGCCCCGATAAACCTGAAAGTGGACTCCGTTGACGGCGATGACGTCACCCAGAGGGGTCGCGTAGTGCACCCAAAACGATGTTGGAATCACCCCAGGTGCTTCCAAAACGATGTTGGAATCACCCCAGGTGCTTGCCACTTCCGCCACATTCCACGTCACGTTTTGCGCTACCATTATGTTGCCTTTGCTCCTCTCAGGCGGGGGTTAGCAATTTCATCCAGGCCGATGGCGATCAGGAAGAGGCCGGAGAAGATGATGATGAGCACTAGGATAGGGAAGCCCCACCACCACCACATGCCGCGAATGATTGCTGCCGCGCGAATGGAGTAGAAGATGGTCATGCCCAAGGTGGGAATGCGGGTGGGGCCTAGGCCCAGAGCTTCCAGGCTGGTGGCAGCCAGAATAGCGCCGGAGACGTTGCCCGCCAGACTGGAAGCCAGGTAAGGCAACATATTCGGCATCATCTCCTTGAACATGATATCGAAGGTCGAGACCCCCGAGAGGCGGGCCATGCGCACGTAGCCCCGCTCCCGCAGGGAGAGGGCTTGGGCGCGAATCAGGCGGGTGGGTCCGGCCCAGGCGAAGAGGGCCAGGATCAGAGCCATGCTGCTAATGTCAATCTGGCGCACATAAGAAGAGATCACAATCAGGATGGCCAGCGAGGGAATCGTGATCACAGAGTCGGCTACGGTGCGGATCACGTTGTCCACCCATCCCCCCATGAAGCCGGCCGTAAATCCCAACAAGATGCCGATCATCATGCCCACGCCGGCCGCGATGAATCCGACTTGCAGGGAACGAGGCGCGCCCGTGATCACCACAGCCAGCATATCGCGACCATTGCTCTCCGTGCCCAGAGGATGCGCCGGATCAGGCGGAGGGAACGCGGGAGCAGGAGCCCAAATCGGCGGCAGATTCAGCGGGGACGAGCCTACCCGCGCCAACTTCACGTCCCAGAACAAAGGGCCAAGCAAGCCCATGAGGACCACCGCCATCACCATCACGAAGCCGGTGACCAGCTTCGGGTTAAGCCAGGGTGAATCCCAGCGGTTCAAACGGACGGCTTTACGCGGAATCGATTGAGTGATTGCGAGTAGAGGCATAGGTCCTTCTTTGGCTAGTCGTAATCCGTAATGTGTGATTGTAAATCACTTCAGTGGCGCGTTACGATCGGCAAGGTAGACAACTGGCCCATCTTTGATGGCGCGTGCGCGCTGAGTGGGGATCATCTTCAACAAAAGACGGATGATATTTGTTTAATAGCTCCAGACGAGGCTCTATGACTTCCTCATTGAGCACGTATCGGCCCTTGTAATACCAGTCCCGGTTCTCTCCAGCGGAGCCAAGCGCATATTCGTAGAACCGCCCTGGTCTTTGACCGATCCTCGACTGTATCCTTCAGCCATGCTGGCACCGATCGAGCCGAGCGCCCGACAGAACTGACCCGCCAGTCTATCGACTCACTTGTCCTGGGATAGATACGTCACGTCTTGCTATCTGATGTCGGCGGCAAACAGAGCCTGGCGGACATCCGCACCGTCTACAGCACATCACCCGCGATCATTGCTGGTACCGTTTGCTCCCACTCTTGGTAGTCTCCCCTTGCTCTCCTGCCGCTCACGCGCTATACCTTACATGTGCGTATTACGAACTACATATCACTTCTTCTGATACGTAATCCGTGGATCAATAATCGGATAAATCAAGTCAATGATCAAAACAGCGGTGGCAGTGCTCAGGATCAGGATGAACACGATCCCTTGGATGACGGTGAAATCGTTGTTGACGATGCCCTGGTAGAGAAGATACCCCATACCTGGATAAGAGAACAGGTATTCTACCAACACGGAACCGCCAACGATGCCGCCCAGGCTCAACGCCAGGGCAGTGACTTGGGGCAAGACGGCGTTACGTACTCCGTAACGCCAGAAGATGCGGCCGGGACGCAACCCCTTGGCCTGAGCCAGGATCATGTAATCCTCGCCTTCATTAGTGATCATCATGCCCCGCATGCCCAGGGCCCAGAAGCCCATAGAGGCCACCACAATAGCAAATGCCGGTAGCGTTCCATGATATATCACGCTCTTGATAAACGGCCAATTGAATCCCATCACCACCGTGCGCGTATCATACCCTCCGCCGATTGGGAACCATTTCAGACCAAAGCCAAAGATATAAATAAGTAGAATGGCCAACATGAAAAAGGGGACCGAGGTGAAAGTCAGGGTCAAGGGCAGAAGGTTTCTCACCAAGGCTGGCGTGCGACGCCAGGCCAGCAAGGCCCCGACAGTATTGCCAGCAATAAAAGAGATAATCGTCGCAATGGCGAGCAACCCGATGGTCCAGGGCAGGGCCCGGGCCACCATCTCTTCTACTTCAATTGGGAATTGGGACAGTGAGTAGCCAAGGTCAAATGTGATCGAGTTGCGTAAGAAGCGGAGATATTGGATCGGTATGGGCGCATCCAGGCCAAAGCGCGCCCGCCAGGCCTCAATGATCTCTGCGCTGTTCTCGACATAGCCGGACTGGGCCATTAAGCGGGTTACCATGGCTGCTACTGGGTCGCCCGGTGCCAGGCGAGGAATGGTAAAAATCAATGTGGAGCCCAGCCAGACGGTCAAAAAGAACATACCCAAACGTCGAATCACATATTCTTTCGTCAAACCACGCATGAGATACCTTTCACAGTCGGATTATCCTTGATGCAAGAGAGCCACTCTCCCGAACACAGGCCCACCCTCCCCCTCCCCCTTTCGCAAAAAGCGCAAGCAGAGAACAGAAGTGCTCCCTTCCCCCGTCGAGCGTTCTTTGCCGACAGGGGAAGGGCTGGGGATAGGGGCGCTTGCCGCCAGCGTTCGGGTCAGATCATCAACCGCTTACTAGCCCGCCGGCTGCAGGCTGTGAATGATCTTATGGGTGCTCTGCCACCACGTGGGCGGATGCATGTAGTTGTTCTTGGAAGTCGGCCAGTTGGTCCAGTAGGTAGTATCGAAGGGGATGATCTTGCGCGCCTGGGTGATCGGGATGACGGGCAGCTCCTTGAACCAGAGATCCATCGCCTTGACGAAGAGCTCGTCAATCTTGGGATCACCCAGCGGCAGCGAGCCGATCTCGTCTACGATCTTGCTGTACTCCTCAGCCACCGGACCGGACCAGCGCCAGTTGTCGTTGCTGCTGCGCTCGCCGATCGGCGTGAGCCACTTGACGTTGAACGTATCCATCGAGGCCCACGGCTCGTTGACAGAGCCACAGGTCTGCCACCCCATGCGAGTCTCGAAGTTGCCGAAGGCGAAGTTGTCACCCCAGGTGGCGCCGGCCTCGTTACGGTTGGTGGCGTTGATACCAATGGCCTGGAACTGCTCGACCAACACCTGAGCGATGCGCTGCTTCTCAATGAAGGCCTCATGGGTGGTGATGAGCATGGCTAACTGCTTGCCGTCCTTGTAGTAGTAGCCGTCGCTGCCCAGCGTCCACCCCTTGGATTCGATGATCTGCTTGGCCAGGGCGGGATCATGCTTCCACAGCGGATATTTCTCATATAACCCCGCCTTCTCCAGGAGCTCCACATAGCGGTTGAGAGGGGTGTAGGCTGGGAAGAAGTGCTTGGACTTGAACGTGGTGCCTTCGTAGGCGATGGCTACAATCTGATCCCGGTCAATGGCGTAATTGATGGCCCAGCGCATCTCTGGATCGTTCCACGGCTCCACGGTACAGTTGAATTCGAAGGTGCGGGAGCAGGGATCGGGCACCCAGGCGAAAGGCAGCTCATCAAACCAGGTGACGACGTTGGGGTTGCGCGCCTCGAGAGCCTGCAAAGCACCCAGGGTGATGTCCATCAGGCTATCCAATTGCTTGTCGGCCATGAGGGCAGCCCGCTTCTCTTCAGGGCCGGCCCAGGTCCAGATCAACTTCTCCGGCTTGGGCAGCGGCTTCCAGCCGACCTTGGCCCCCCACCAGTTGTCGTCCCGCACGTAGACGAACTCAGTCTCGCTGATGCTGGCCAGCTTGTAGGGGCCTGTGCCCACCGGCCACCCTTTCTCCGGGTCGTAGAACTTGAAGGTGAGAGGATCCTGCCCTTCCCAGATGTGCTTGGGCACGATGCAAGGGCCGCCCCAGATGCGCACCGAGAAGTTGTCCAACTGGAAACGCGGGTTGGGCCTGGTCAGGGTGAACTTGACCGTCAGATCGTCCACCTTCTCAACGCTGGCGATCCAATCCTTTAATCCAGCGGAATAGGTCAGCTCGGGCGCATGGTCCAACAGCATCTGGATGGTGAAGACCACGTCGTCGGCGGTGAAGGGATGGCCATCACTCCAGGCTACGCCCTGGCGCAACTTAAGTGTCCAGACGTCCAAGGTCTCGTTGGAGGTCATGCTCTCGCCCAACCACGGCTCGATCTCGCCTGTCTCGTAGTTGAGGATGAAGAGGGGCTCCAGGATAGCCTGGTGATAGCCATGATCACGACGGCTGCCTGGCACGTAGAGGTTCCACAGGTCCGGCGAAACCACGCGGCCGCCGTCAATATCGAAGATGACGGTCTTGCGCCGCTCCGCTTCCTCCGAGGAGATCGTCGGAGTTAGCTCAACTTTGGCTGGCGTCACTCCAACAGCCGGCGGTGCTGCCGGCGGCGCGCAGGCGGCCAGCAACGAGGCGCCCGCAACGCTAGCGCTCATCTTCAAGAAGTCGCGACGGGAAAACCTGCTGGACATGGGTACCCCTCCTTAGATAAAAAACAGTGAACCTAACGCAGAATGGAGCTCCAATGCTCATGCAGCCCCATCGAAGCCGAAGATCTCATGGGGAGGGAGAGATGTTAACACCAGTTTAACACATGGTTGGACGGAAGTCAAGGAGACAACCGTCTTTTCATATATGATTGCAACCATATGTAATCTTATCAAAGAAAAATGAAGCCACGCTCACCAGACCGCCATGCGCGCGAACTGCTCCGCATAAGCCAGTCCGGCCGCCTGGCCGATCTCAGCATCCATCTCGCGCAGCCACTCCAGACTCTCTTCCCCTTGCGGAAACTGGCTGCGATGGGCGACGCACGCTGCGACCTTGGTCGCGCGCACGGCAGAGATATCAACGTAAATGGCAGGCTGGCGCGCCGTGCCGAACAGGAACACGCGCTGGATACAGCCGAGGCCAGCCCCCGCCTCACGCAACTGCTCCGACCGGTAAAGACGCATCTTGGACGGCATGTAGGCGTCGAGCGCGGCGCGGCCAGCCGCCACATGGTCGGGATGCGCCTGCCCTTCCCACAGGGGATCGAAGGTGAGCAGGGTGTCGGCCTGCGTGACGCGATAGAGGCGCGCGAGCTGAGCGCGCAGCTCGAGCGTGGGCATCAGCTCCCCGTCCGGATGGCCCAGATTGAACACGTCGGTGATGCCCAGAATGCGAGCGGCTTCGGCAGTCTCAGCCTGGCGCATCGTCGCCAGGGCGCAGCGCGTCAGCGTCGGATCGGACGTGCCGATATCACCCAGGGTGCAGTTGACGGAGAAAACGACGACGCCGCGGCCGGCCAGCAAGGCGATCGTGCCCCCCGCGATCGTCTCCAGGTCGTCCGGGTGCGCCGCCACGACGATCAGGCGCTTCACATCGGCGAACGCTTCCAGGCCAGCAGGCAGGGTCGTCACAAACGCTTCCCTCGTCCACAACCTTGGTCTTCAATTTCGTCATGGGAGATAGCACGCCCCTAACTCATGCACCGTCGAGGTGTGGCGCGTCAGATCATCGCTCAGGCGCGCCAGATCGTTGCCGTAGCCCAGGCGCCGGGCCAGGAACGCGAACTCCTCGCTGCCAGCGGGCGGCACGGTCAGGTCGCGCGCATTGCCGCGGACCATGCGCAGCGCGTTGATGAGCCGCCGCAGAAAGATGTGGGCCTCGCGCAGGCGCGCGTAGTCGTCGGCAGCCAGGATGCCCGCATCGGCCAGAGCCTTCATCGCCTCGCGCGTGTTGGTCAGGCGCAGGCGCGGGTTGGCGTGACCGTGCGTGATCTGCAATCCCTGCACCAGGTACTCGACGTCGACCAGGCCGCCGGGGCTGAACTTGGCATTGAGCGTCCCGGCTGTCACCAGATGCCGCACCTGGCGCTCGCGCATGGCGCGCATCGACGCTGTCGGGAAAGGCTCGCCGCTGTAGACGAACTGATCGCGCAGGGCGCTGATCTGCTGTCCCAGCATCATGTCGCCAGCGACGGGGCGCAACTTCACCAACGCTTGTCGCTCATAGTCCCACGCCGGACCATCGGGGGCGAAGTAGCGCCGAAACGCTTCCAGCGACACCGCCATGCTGCCCGACTGCCCATAGGGACGCAGGCGCAGATCGATCTCGAAGATGCCCTCGCGCCGCGCCTGGATGGCGGCGATGAACTCCTGGACCAGCTTCTCGTAATACTCCGCCGCCGTCAGATGGGGCGGTTCGGGCGTCTGGCCATCGCCATCGTAGATGAACATCAGCTCGATGTCGGAGGCGAACCCCAGCTCACGCCCGCCAAATTTGCCCAGGGCGCAGACGCTCAGCGGGCATGGCCCTCCCCCCGGCAGGCGCGGCTCGCCATAGCGGGCGCGCAGATCGTCGGCGACCAGATGGTAGGCAGCGTCCACGACCAGCTCGGCCAGGTCGCTCAGCTCAGCGGAGAACTGCCCGAACTCGGTGATATGCCCCAGGATGTAGCGCATGTCGATGCGGAACATCGCGCGGTCCTTGAAGGCGTTCAACGCCGCGCGCCGCCCGGCGGAGTCGGGGATGCGGCTCAGCGTCTGGGCCAGCTCTATGCGTAACTGGGCTTGCGTCTTGGGCGCTGCCAGGGCATCGACTTCAGCGACGATCTGGAACAAATTGTCGTGCTGCATGCGCAGGAAATCGTCCCACAGGAAGTCGCTGACGCCCAACAGCCGCGCGAGCGCGTTGAGCACCTCCGGCCGCTCCAGCGAGGTCAGCTCGGCTGGCCAGTCGGGTCGCAAGAAGAGGTTGCCGATGAACTCGCGGAAGTGGAGAAGGGCGGACTCCGGATTGGGCGAGTGAGGGAGAAGACGGGTGAAGTGCTTGACCAGGACGGTGGCAGCGCGCAGCTCCCGCTGCTTGGTCGGCGAGGTGATCTTTTGTCCCTGGGCGTTGGTCACGTACAGGGTATCCTGCACGCGTGAGCCTACGGAGTCGACGGTCATGCGTGCGATGTAGACGCCGCTCAGGGCGAGGGCGTTGGTGAACTCGTAGAGAAAGCCGATCGTGTCCGGCGCGTCGATGCGCAGGACGGTATAGCGCTCTGAGGCGGCGTTGTCGATCTCGATGTCGATCGGGTACAGGGTCGTGGTCCCGCCAGATAGCTCACGCAAGGTGTTGGCCACGCGGACGGCCAGATCGCCTTGCGCCTCGCGTTGTTCGCCAGCCGCGAGGCGCTGGAGGAGGGCGTCCAGGTCGGCGGCGTAGCGTGCCCACAGGTCGGCGGGCAGGTCGGCCCGTTCGGAGCGCACCGTGAAGACGTCGACGATCTTGCGGCGGGCATCAGTGGGCGGCGCGCGCCGTCGCTGCGCGCGCGCGTGGCGAGCAGCATCTTCCTCGGCGACGGCGCTGGGCAACGACTCGTAGGTGAAGATGTCGCCATCGAGGATGTTGAAGCCATAGACGAAAAGCAGGCCGCAGATCAGCGACAACTCTCCCAGGTAATCATAGGCGACGATGGTGACGCGCCAGCGATGATCGTCCAGGGGAACCGCGTCGACAACGACCAGGCGCTCGTCGCTGAGGCGATCGGCCATCTCGACATGGCGGCGGATCTCTTCCTCGCTGAAGGTGACCGCGTAGGAAGGGTCCATGCGCGCCAGGTGACGATAGCGGTCGAAGCCGGGCGCGCCCGGCTCGAGGGCAGGCTGCGGCAGGTTGGCTTGGCTCATCGCAAGGTCTGCCTCCAGGTGCCGTGTATACACGGCGCGAATGGCTGCGCTGTGCTGCTCGTAGCGGGCGCGCAACAGTTCGCCTGCGCGCGGGCCGCGGAACCCCAGGCGTCGCGCCAGAGACCCCATCTCGTCATCGTTATTGGGCAACGTATGGGTTTGCTGGTAGTGCATCATCTGCAGGTGATGCTCGACCGTGCGCAGGAAAGTATAACCGTCGGCGAGGACGCGATAGTCGGCCACAGAGAGAAGCCCCGCCGCGAAGAGGCGGACGAGGGCGTCCAGCGTGTTCCGGCTACGCACTTGGGGATGGGTCGCGCCGAAGGCCAGTTGCAGATACTGGACGACGAACTCGATATCGCGGATCGAACCTTCGCCCAGCTTGACCTCCCCCCAAGAGCGACCGGCCTGACGCAGGCGCGCCTCGATGCGCTGTTTGATCCCATGCACCTCAGCGCGCAGGTCATAGCCCGACGTCCCGAACACCGCCGGCTCGGCGCGCCGCAGAAACTCGGCGCCAACCTCCTCGTCGCCGGCGATGACGCACGCCTTGAGCAGCGCCTGTTTCTCCCACAAGCGCGCGTGCTTGTACAGATAGGCGATATGCGCGTCCAGCGATGTGACGAGCGGCCCGGCCTGTCCCCAGGGACGCAGGCGCATATCGACGCGATACAGGAAGCCGTCGGCGGTCATGCGTGTAAGCGCGTCGATCAACCATTGCCCCAGGCGTTCGTAGCGCGCCGCCTCGGCGCGCGCCACGAAGAGCAGATCGATGTCGGAGCTGTAGTTCAGCTCACGCCCTCCCAGCTTGCCCATCGCGATGACGGCGAAGCCATCGATCGGGGCGGCGGTGTGTGCAGCGGCCTGTTCCAGGCATACCTGGACGAGGCTATCCGCCAGGTAGGCGAGCTGGGCGGTGACCGTGGGCAGATCGCAGAGGCCGAGGAGGTCGCAGGCGCCGATGCGCAACATCTCCCACTGTTGGAAGCGGCGTAACGCAGCCAGCGCGCATTCTGCGTCGCAACAGCCAGCCACGACCTCTTGCGCTTCCCGGTGCAGCTCGGCGACCGACCTGGGCTGAGCCAGGCGCTTGTGTTCGACCAGTCGCTCCAGATAGGTCGGGTTGCGCAGGAGGATCTCCGTCAGGAACTGGCTGCCTGCGAAGAGGGTGACCAGCATCTCGAGCGCGCGCGGGCGATCGGCCAGAAGGCGCAACAACGCGACGCGATCGTGGGCGTTCTGACACAGCCGTTCCAGGTTCACGAGGACGCGGTCCGGGTGAGCGGCTTCGGCCAGGGTGGTCAACAGAGCGGGAAGGCAAGCGGCCAACGCCGGACGGACGGCGGGATCGTCGGCGATGCGCCGCAGGCAGCGCGCGGCCAGCGCGGGATTAGCAAAGGGGATGGTCGCTAATGCCGTCTCCAGGTCCATGCTCAACAGATCCACACGAGAAAGCCCGGCTGTGATCATCATCAGACCGAACACCCACGCAGCCGCCGTTCCATCATCGTCCACATCGGAGAACTCAAGTCGCACATCCTGACATATTCCAGGCGCGCCCGTCTACCGCTGGACGTCTGCGACGCCCGAAGCGACTCGTTGAACTCGCCAGGCCCGAGCTGCGAGGACCGCCAGCGTGACCAGGGTGAGAGGGACAACAAAGATCATCATCACGGCGCTGAATGCTGGCAGCGCGTCATGCTGCACGGCCCTGAGGACCAGATAGAGGGTATAGCAAACGTAGTATCCCAGGAACAGCGCTCCCTCCCAGCGGACGATCCGATACCCTGTAAAAAAGATGGGCAAGCAAGCCACACTGACAGCAATCATGACCGGAATGTCGAACCGGATCGCTGCGGGGGCCACCTGGACGCCATCGGCGGCGACGATGCTCGCCAGGCCAAGGATCGCCAGCAGGTTGAACAGGCAACTCCCCACCACATTACCAACGGCGATATCACGCTCTCCGCGCAAACCTGCGACAATGGAGGTGGCGACTTCAGGCAGCGATGTGCCTGCGGCAACGATCGTAAGCCCAATGACAAGCTCGCTTAGGCCCAACGCCTTAGCCATGGCGCCCGCGCCGTTGACGAGCCAGCCCGATCCTACCGTCAGCAAAGCCAGGCCGATGGCCACGAGGGCTGCGTTAGCAAACCATTCGATGATACGCTGCGGGCGCCGGCCGAACTCGTGCTCATACTCGGAACGCACCGCTTGAGATTCCCGAAGGCTCTGTCGGACCACAAACACGCTGTACCCCACGACGCCGCCGAAGAGCACAAGCCCATCCATGCGACTGATCTTGCCGTCAAGCCCCAGGAGGAGCAAAACCACCGAAACGCCGATCATGAGGGGCACCTCAAGCCGTACAAGCTGCTGGGCAACTACAAGCGGTGTGACGAGGGCGCTGAGACCCAAGATGCAGAGCACATTGAAAATGTTGCTCCCCACGACGTTGCCCAACGCGATATCGGATGTTCCCATCCATGCGGCGCGCAGACTGACGGCAAGCTCCGGCGAGCTAGTTCCGAAAGCGACGACGGTGAGTCCGATTACCAGGGGCGAGATCCCAATCGCCGCAGCAAGCCGCGATGCGCCGCGGACCATCGCCTCGGCTCCGACGATCAACGATGCTATGCCAGCGAAGAAAAGCAGCAGCGCCTCGAAATTCATGGCCTGTCCCGCCTGCAATGAATTTGCGATCGAGATGAGCGATTATCTTGCGCAGTATAGCATGGCGCCTGCGTCCTAACAAAGCCCTGCGACCCTGTCCCCAGGACGCCATACCTCGTTGGAGTGCTCTCGCGCAGCCTGCCTCTACGCCTGTAATGCCGGTTGACCCTCCTCTAGACTTACGGTATAGTGGCATAGGAGAATGGCTTTGTCTGTTCTTGGGAAGGGATATTCGCATGCGCAGGCAGCGATGGCAGCAGCACACAATCTACGGGCTGGCTCTTCTGGCCTGGCTCTTCTCCCTGGCGAGCGCAGCGGCGCAAGGAGAGAGGCCGCGTGTGGAGGTATTGACCTTCCGTGGCCCGGTGACGCCGGTCCTCGCCAGCTACATCGATCGCGGCGTCGCTCAGGCGGAACGGGTTGGCTCAGCGGCGCTCATCTTACAGCTCGACACCCCCGGCGGCTCCGTCGAGATCACGGGGACGATCACGCAGCGGATACGCAACGCGCGTGTGCCCATCGTCGTCTATGTCACCCCCAACGGCGCGCGCGCTGGCTCAGCGGGCACGTTCATCACGCTGGCCGCGCACCTGGCGGCCATGGCTCCAGGCACGCGCATCGGCGCCGCCAGCCCGATCGGCGCCGAAGGTCAGGACCTGAGCGAGACGATCCGGCGCAAGATCACGGCCGATCTCGTCGCCGACCTCGAGAACATGACGCGGCGACGCGGCGAGCGCGCGACGCAATGGGCGATCCGCGCCGTCGAGGAGGCCGAGGTCGCCACGGCCGAGGAGGCGCTGGAGTTAGGGGTGATCGACATCGTCGCCGCCGATCTCGATGACCTCTTGCGCCAGCTCGACGGGCGCAGCGTCACGGTCGCCGGGCGCGCGGTCACATTGCAGACCGCCGATGCGCAGGTCGTCGAGATCCCTCTGGGCGCCGTCGAAAGCTTCCTGAACATGATCACCAATCCCGCCATCGCCGCCATCCTGCTCACCTTGGGGCTGAACGCGCTGCTCATCGAGCTGTCGAACCCCGGCGGCTACATCGCTGGCATCGTCGGCGCGATCGCTCTGCTCCTGGCGTTTTACGCGCTGGGCGCGCTCGACGCCAACTGGACCGGCCTCGGCCTGATCGTGGTCGCGTTTATCTTGTTCCTGCTGGACATCAAGGCGGCCACGCACGGAGCATTGACGCTGGCAGGCATCGTCGCCTTCGTCGTCGGCGCCGCCATCCTCTTCAATGTGCCGGACGTCGAGGTGCCATGGTCGGCCATCATCGGCCTGGCGCTGGCGACGGCGGGCTTCTTCGCGTTCGCGGTCGCCAAGGCGATCGGCGCCCAGCGTCGGCAGCCAACGACCGGCGGCGAAGGGCTGATCGGCCAGCGCGCGGTGGTGCGCACGCCGCTCGCGCCGGTGGGCACGGTGCTCGTCCAGGGCGAGTTGTGGCAGGCGATCGCCACAAAGGAACCGATCGAGGCCGGCGCGGAGGTCCGCATCGTCGGGCGCGATGGGATGCGTCTCCTGGTCCGCCAGATCACCAAGCCATCTTGAAGGAGTTGCCCTATGCTGACTGCGCACGGTTGTCGCGCCCGCCGCGCCCGACTTTGGGAACGCGTGGGATCGGATGTCGACCTGATCCTCATCAACGCCCCCTGGCACATCCACTACCTGGCCAACTTCTATCTCGCCTCGGAGACCCTGAACCTCTCGAGCAGCAATTTTCTGGCCCTGGTCCGCGACGGATCGGCGCGCCTGTTCGCCGACAACTGGACGGCCGGCGCGGCGCGAGGGGCGCATGTGGACGAGGTGATCGTCTATTCCTGGTATGACATGCGCGGCCCCGGCCGCGACCGTCATGCCGGCGTCATCGGCCAGCTCGTCGCGTGGCTGCAACGCGCGCGGCCGCGCCGCGTCGCCGTCGAGGCGTCCCACCTGCCGTGGGCGGTGGCCGGCCCGCTCATCGACAGCGGAGCGACGTTGATCGACGTCACGCCGCACCTGCATGCGTTGCGTCTGCAGAAGGACCCGGACGAGCTGGGATGCATCCGGCGCGCCGTCGAAGTGGCTGCGGCTGGCCTGGCCGCGGCGCGCCAGGCGGTGCGGCCAGGCGCCAGCGAGTTCGACGTCTACTTCGCTGTGCATGCCGCCGCTACTCAGGCGGCTCAGGGCGTGATCACGATGCTGGGCGACTTCGCGTCCGGCGAGCGCGGCGCGGAAGGCGGCCCGCCGACCAGCCGTGTGCTGCGCGAGGGCGACCTGATGATCGTCGACTTTTTCCCGCTGGTCGACGGTTACCGCGCGGACATCACCTGCACGTACGCAGCGGGCGCTGCGAACGCCGCGCAACGCCGGCACATGGACCTGCTGCTCGAGGCGAAAGCGGCCGGCGAGGCGATGCTGCGCCCTGGCGTGACTGGCGGCGAGGTCTACGCGGCCGTGCGCGCCGTATTCGCTCGCGCCGGCGTTGCCGAGCTGTTCCCTCATCACGCCGGCCATGCCCTGGGCTTGATGCATCCGGAGCCGCCGTTCCTCGTCCCCGACAGCCAGGAGCCGCTGCGCCCGAACCAGGTGCTCACGCTGGAACCTGGCCTGTACGCCGAAGATGTGGGAGCCATGCGCATCGAGGACAATTATCTGATCACCGAGGACGGCTTCACCTGGGGAGACCTCGAGGAATTGACCAGCCCCATGTCCTAGCCTATAATTGGCTGGCTGTTTCACCTGGTCAGGATCATAGATCGCCCGCTTAGGCAGCCTGAAGCGGGCGTTCTTTGTCTGGTATGGTTTGTTCCAGGCTGTTTCCTGGCTGGAGTTTGAGCGAAGCGGAGGCTTGATGAGCGATCACCCCCTCCACCTGTTCACAGGCACTGCCAATCGGCCGTTGGCCGAAGAGATCGCCCAGTGCCTGCAGCAGCCGCTGGGAAGCTGTACGACCACGCGGCTGCCCGATTCGGAGGTCCACGTTCAGATCGACCAGGTCGTGCGCGGCGAGGACATTTTCTTCATCCAGCCGTGCTCGGAGCCGGTGAACGAGCACCTGGTCGAGCTGTTGATGTACATCGACGCCTTCCGCCGCGCCTCGGCGCACAGCATCACGCTGGTCATGCCCTATTTTCCGTATGCGCGCCAGGAGCGGATGACCAAGGGGCGCGAGGCGATCAGCGCCAAAGTGGTGGCGACGCTGATCGAGGCCCTGGGGGCCAGCCGCGTCGTCTTCCTGGACGTCCACGCGCCGGCCATCCAGGGGTTCTTCAACATCCCGGTCGATCCCCTGACCGCGGTGCCCATCCTGGCCGAGCAGTTCCGTCGCGAGGAGTTCAGCGACGCCGCGATCGTCGCCGCCGATGTCGGGCGAGCCAAGCTGGCCGGCAAATATGCAGAGATCCTGGGGCTGCCTCTGGTGGTGATGCACAAGCGCCGCGACAGCTTCGAGTCCGCCCATACCACGCACGTCGTCGGCGATATCAAGGGCAAGATCCCCATCGTCATCGACGATCTCATCGCGGGCGGCAGCGTGCTCACCCAATTGCCGGCCCTGGTCGAGGCGGGGGCGGAGCCGCGCGTCCACCTGGCGATCACCCATCCCGTCCTGCTGCCCACGGCGCTCAAGCGGCTGGATGATCCCTTGATCGCCGAGTTGGTCGTCACCAATTCGATCCTTGTGCCGCCGCACAAGCAACATCCCAAGCTCAAGATCGTGTCGATCGCGCCGTTGTTGGCGAACATCATCGAACGCATCTACCGCGCGCGCTCGATCAGCTCGCTGCTGCGGCTGACGTAAGAAGGGCGATTCGCGAGGCTTGCGCTTTTTTCGGATCAGCCGTCTACGCCGCGCGGCGTCATGGCGCATGAAAATGTAACACGATCCTCCGAATCGTGTGTGTATGCCGCCGAACGCAATCCGGAGGGTTGCGGCACAGAGCTATTTTCGGGTTAGACGAAGGTTGGAAAGGCTGTGACCGGGGCGGAGAGCTTCTTCCTTACTTATGGCCTCTCTTTGTGGCTGCTGACGTTCGCAGCAGTGGTAACCCTGAGCTTGGCCGCTTACTGGCTGCATCGGCGCGTGCGCGGCCTGGAGGAGCGGTACCGCGCCCTGGTCGCTGACACAGCAGGGGGCGACCTCGGCGACATCTTGCAGCAACATTTGGAGAACGTGCGCCAGTCGATGGCCTACGCGGCCGAGGCGCGCGCGGCGGTCGACCAGCTCGCTCAGGAAGCACAGACCCATCTCCAGCATTGCGGGGTGGTTCGTTTCAATCCTTTCGCCAACACGGGCGGCGATCAGAGTTTCTGCATCGCGCTGGCTGACGCCCAGGGACAGGGCGTGGTCATCACCAGCCTGCACGCGCGCGACGGGACGCGTATCTACGCCAAGCCTCTGACCGGCTGGCAATCGCCTTATGTTCTCACGGAAGAAGAACAGGCGGCGATCCGCCAGGCGCGCGATCGCTCCAGTTGACAGATCAAACGAAGCTTGCTATAGTTGGCGTAGCCGCATCCTTGATGTTGTGGAGAAAGGAGCCTCCCGTGGCCAACCGAGAGCGACGACCCGAACCAGACGCCATCGAAGCGGTGATCGGCCCCCGCGCCAGTTTGAGCGGTCACCTGCGTTGCGACGGCAGCGTGCGCGTGGACGGCGTGGTCGAAGGGGGCGTCATCGAGACCCCTGCCAATGTGATCGTCACAGCCAGCGGCCGCGTGATGGGCGATATCTTCGCGCGTACGGTGTCTGTTTCAGGCGCCGTCAAAGGCACGATCACGGCCGACCGCGTGGAGTTGCTCGATGGGGGGCGGATCTGGGGCACGGTGCGGGTGACGTCGTTCTTGCTGGACGAAGGGGGCTTCATCAGCGGCGAATTGATCATGCAAGGCGAGGCGCCCGAAGAGCCGTTCGTGATCCCTCAGCCGGCCGGGACGATGGCCATCCCTGTTTATCAGGGAGAGCGTTCCTTTTGAGGCAGCCAGCCTCGCCGCTCTAAGCGACCGGAAGAGTAAAACAGGCCCATCCGATTGGATGGGCCTGTTTATATTTCGGCGGTACGCGGAGTCGATAGGTGCGAGGCCGGTGCGTCAGCCGGCTTCGGTCGGGTTAACACAGGCCCGACTCGACATGGATATCAAGTACGCTACACGTCGTTGCTTCTGGCCTGGAGGGCTTCAGCGCGCAGAGATATGACCAGGCGAAGTCCACGCCGAAGGGCGGCCTGGCCGCGGCGATGCGGCGCGCTGGCGATTCTGACGCCAGGTGATCAGGCAGACGAGGCCAAAGCCCCCGGCGTACATCCCCAGAAACGGCAACGCCCATATGTCGTTGCGATACCAAGCGGCTGCCACCACCAGCAGCGCATATAGCGTGAAGAACAGGTCGAGCAGCGAAATCGGCGACCATCCCAAGACGTAGCGTTTGTCCGCCCATCCATCCTGGGCGCGCTCGACCCGATATTTGGGAGTACGCTTGAACTCGCTCGCGCGATCGAGCAGTCCCTCGATGATGGCCAGAGCATTGTTGGGGGCGATGCCAGCTCCCAATAGCAACACCAGCGGCAGGTAGAGCAGCCGGCGCCACCAGGCCATCTCCCCAGGGCGCCGGGCGTAGAGAATATATTGCGACGCCGAGAAGATGATCGGAGGCCCCAGGCTGGCAAAGCTCAAGTAGGCCAACGGCAGACGAGTCGGCCAGCCCCACCATACCAACGGCAGACTCAAAAGGAGGATTACCAACATCAGCGGATGGGTGAAATACATGCTCAGGTGGATCAGGCCCTGCAAGCGCGTGATCAACGGCAGCGGGCTTCTCCAGATCGGGCCAGCCAGACGACGCAGGCACTGAGCGGATCCTTTGGCCCAGCGAAACTGTTGGTTCTTGAAGGCCTCCAATTGAGGGGGAACTTCGGCGGGCGCCACGATGTCGGGGAGGTAGAGCGGACGCCATCCCGCCAGTTGGGCGCGATAGCTGAGGTCAAGGTCTTCCGTCAATGTGTCCGCCAGCCAACTGCCGACCTGGTCGATGCAGGCGCGCCGCCAGACGCCAGCGGTCCCGTTGAAGTTCATGAAATATCCCGAGCGCTGGCGGGCCGGGTGCTCGATCCCGAAGTGGGCATCAAGGATCATCGCCTGGGCCATCGTCAGCGTCGAATAGGTCGCGTTGATGTGCCCCCAACGCGTTTGTACGAACCCAATGGACGGATCCGCGACGAGATGGGCGACCGTCTGCTTGAGCCAGTCGGGAGGCGGGACGAAATCGGCGTCGAAGACGGCGATCAACTCGCCTTTCGCGGTGGTCAGCCCATGGGCCAGCGCGCCCGCTTTATACCCCGTGCGGCGCTCACGATGAATCAGGTCGATGTCGACGCCCTGGCTCCGATAGGAAGAGACCAGCGTTTGCAGCAGCGCGCTCGTCTCATCCGTCGAATCATCCAACACCTGGATCTGCAGGCGATCGCGCGGGTAATCGAGGGCAACGACGGCCTTGAGCAGCCGTTCGACCACATGGATCTCGTTGAAGATAGGGAGTTGGACAGTCACAACAGGGAAGACATGAAGAGGACGCGCCGTCGGTCGCTTGCGACGGGTGACCCAATAGCGATAGGCGAGCCACAGGCTGTTGCCGCTGTAAATTGCCAGCCAGACCGCCGCGAGCAGATAGATGGCTGCGATGATCCACACAGGCCGGAAGCCTCCCTCGTGTAGTGCGCGAAAACCAAGTATAGCCACAATCTAGGGAAGTACCAAATTATCTTTGCTCCTGTGCGCCAATCGGCGAGAGGGCGAGAGAGCGAGTCAGCGAATCAGCGAAACGGCGAATCAGCGAGAGGGCGAGAGGGCGGACAGGGCGAGCGCCGCCGGTCCGCCCTTTGATGTTCTATGGTCTGGTTTTGGGTTTGCCTCTGGCGGGAGGCCTGGGCTCAGTCGGCTTCTCGACAGTCGGCCCCTCGGAAGGGGGAGCCTGTTGCGCCGATGACGAGGCGCCGGCTTTGCGACGGCGGGGCGAGCTTTCATCCGTCGTCGTAGCTGGCGTCGCCCGGGAGCGGCGCTTCTTGGGACTGCTGGACGCCCCAGACGAGCGGGCAGGCCTCTCGGCTGGAAGCGCAGGCGTCTGTTCCGATGGCGTCGCCGTCTTCGTCGCTTTTCGGCGAGCTGCTGGTTGCCTGGCGGCTGAGACATCGTCCGTCGCGGCCGCCTTCCCGCGCGCTTTCCGTGGGTCACCCGCTGCCTGGGAAGAAGGCGCGGGCGCGGGCTTTGTCGCCTTGCGAGAACGCCCTGGAGCCGATTCCTCAGCCTGGTCGACCGGCAAGGGAAGCTGGGCCGCTGCGCCGCGCGCGCGCGTGGCCCGCTGCGGCTTGGGCGAGGCAGGAGCGGGCGTCGCGGCGTTTGCGGAGGCGGCGGGCGCGCGTTTGCGCGCAGGCGCCCGCCCTGCAGCCGCTGGCGTTGCCTTCTCTTCAGCCTGCCCCGCCTGCGTCTCGATCTCACCGACCAGCGCGCGCAGCGCCGCCGCCTGATCGCCCTTAGCCAGCGCGAGCAGGTCCTTGCCAGCGGCGCTGCGACCGGCTTCGGGCGCGTCGCGCGCAGCAAGCAGCTTGACGACGCCGCGCGCGGTCGCGATCGCCGCCAGCGCGTCGGCGCGCGCGAGGACCATCGCGCCCACCAACAGCCCTGTGCGCGCGGACAGCTTGTGGGCGACGACGCCAGCCCCGAAGCGGCCCTGCGTCGGGAACTCGGCCAGCGGCGTGCGCTTGACGAAGCCAGCCGCCGTCACCGTCAGCAGGGATCCCTTCTCTTCGACCACCTCGCAGGCGATCACCTGATCGTTGGCTCCCAGTTTGATCGCGCCGACGCCGCCGGCCAGCAAGCCGGTCGGCCGCACCTCAGCAGCCTTGAAGCGGATCGCCTGGCCCTGCTGCGTCACCACAAGTAACTCAGCCTCGCCCGCAACCAGGCGCGGCCAACCCAGCTCGTCGCCAGCCTCCACGTTGATGACGGTCGGCGTCCCGGAGGCCGCCAGCGCATCGGCCAGGGCCACGCGCTTGATCTTGCCCTGGCGGGTGGCCAGCGCCAGGTAACGTTCGGCGGGAGGTTCGTCGTAATGTGGCAGGACCAGGGCGGCCGTCACGCGTTCCTCGCGCGCGAAGTCGCAGAGGTCCGCCCAATGGCCGCCCTCGCCGCTGGGGATGCGATGGATCGAGATGCGCGCCAGGCGTCCATTTGCGCTGAAGAGCGCCAGGTCGTCGCTGGTCTTGGCATGTAAGAGCGCGATCTCCGCGGTTTGCGCCGCTGCGCGCAGCGCCGTCCGGCTGTCCCCCTCGGCGGGCAGGACAGCCACCAGGCCGTTGGCGCTGACCGTGATCCAGACGGCGCGCTCCTCGACCAGCTCGCGAGCGGTGAGGATGCCCTGGGCGCGCGCGACGATCTGCGTGCGTCGCGGGTCGCCATAGCGCGCCTTGAGCTGGAGGGCATCCTCGCGGATCAGGGCGAGGATTTTGGCGGGATGGGCCAGCAGGTCCTCAAGGTAGGCGATGAGCTTGACCTTCTCCTCGTATTCTGCCTTGATGCGGTCGCGTTCGAGGCGCGCCAGGCGGCGCAGTTGCAGGTCGAGGATCGCCTGGGCCTGGAGCTGGCTTAGCTTGAACTTGCGCATCAGTCGCTCGCGCGCGGTGTCGGCGTCCGGCGCGCGGCGGATGGTCGCGATCACTTCGTCCAGATGATCGAGGGCGATGAGCAGGCCTTCGAGGATGTGGGCGCGCTCGCGAGCGCGTCGCAGGTCGTGCTCCGAGCGGCGGCGGATGATCTCGCGACGATGCTCGATGTACAGTTGCAGGATGCGTTTGAGCGAGAGGGTGCGCGGCTCGCCATCGACCAGCGCCAGGAGGGAGACGCCGAAGGTCTGCTGCATGGGTGTGAGGTGGAAGAGCTGAGCCAGCACCGTGCGCGGCTCGGCGGTGCGCGTCAGCTCGATGACGATGCGCATCCCCTGGCGATCGGACTCGTCGCGCAGATCGGCGATGCCCTCGATGCGTCCCTCGCGCGCCAGTTCAGCGATGCGCTCGATGAGGTTCGTCTTGTTCGTCTGATAGGGCAGCTCGGTGACGATGATGCGATGGCGGTTGCGGCTCATCTCCTCGATATGGGCGCGCGCCTGGACGATGAAGCGTCCCCGTCCCTGGGCGTAGGCGCTGGCGATGAGATCGACGTTGTCGGCGGCCGCGCCGTTGCCGGAAGCGGCGTCGCGCCCATAGCGGTAGACGATGCCGCCGGTGGGAAAGTCCGGCCCCTGCACGAACTGCATCAGCTCATCGACCGTGATCTTGTCGATCCGCTGGTAGCGATCGATCAGGTAGACGATGGCGTCGCATACTTCGGCCAGGTTATGAGGCGGCACATTGGTGGCCATGCCCACGGCGATGCCGGAGGAGCCGTTGATCAGGAGGTTGGGCAAGAGCGCGGGCAGGATCGTCGGCTCTTGCAGGGTGCCGTCGAAGTTGGGCGCGAAGTCGACCGTTTCCTTCTCGATGTCGGCCAGCAGATCATTGGCCAGGCGCGCCAGGCGCGCCTCGGTGTAGCGCATGGCGGCCGCGTTGTCGCCGTCGATCGAGCCGAAGTTGCCCTGGCCGTCGACCAGGGGATAGCGCATGGAGAAGTCCTGGGCCATGCGCACCATCGCCTCGTAGACTGCGCTGTCGCCGTGGGGATGGTATTTGCCGAGGACCTCACCGACGATGCGCGCCGACTTCTTGTACTCGCGATCGTAGGTGAGGCCCATATCGTGCATGGCGTAGAGGATGCGACGCTGGACCGGCTTGAGGCCATCGCGCACATCGGGCAACGCGCGCGCCACGATCACGCTCATGGCGTAATCGAGATACGCCTGCTGCATCTCCTGATCGATATCGATCTGCTTTACGATGCCGATGGCGGTGGTCTCAGCTTCCATGAACTTCTACACCTTTCCCATCTTCTTCAGATTCTCGAAGCTCAGCCGCGCGCTCTCGATCGAGGGGCGGCGCCAGCGGTCCTGCTCGACGATGTACCCCCGCGCGGTCCCCGCCTCGGCAGCCTCGAAGATCGCCGGCCAGTCGAGGATGCCCTCGCCGATCTCGGCGAACATGCGCTCCGGGCCCGGCTCCATGTCTTTAATGTGGACGAACGCGATGCGCTCGGCGTATTTGCGCAAGTAGGCCGCCGGATCCTGGCCGCCGTACTGCACCCAATAGGTATCGATCTCGGCCTTGACGTACTCGGGATCGGTCCATTCGTAGAGCCAATCGAGGGCAGCCTTGCCATCGAACAATTCGAACTCGAAGGCATGGTTGTGGTATCCGAAGTACATGCCAGCCTTCCTAAGCTCGCGTCCGAAGCGGTTGAACGCCTCTGCGACCTGACGCCAATCGTCCAACGTCTTGCGCCGCGGCTCCGGCAGATAAGGGACGATGATGTGGCGATTGCCCAGGGTCTGGTTGGCCTCGATCACCCCCGCCAGGTCCTGTTCCAGCAGGTCAAGAGGAGCATGGTTGCTGATCACCGTCAACCCCACGTCGTCGAGGACCTGCTTCAGCGCGCGGGGAGACAGGCCATAGGCGCCGGCCAGCTCCACGCTGGCGTAGCCGATCTGGGCGACCTGGCGCAGGGTGCCGAGATAGTCTTTCTCGGCCGCGTCGCGCACGGTGTACAGTTGCAGAGCGATGGGCAGTTTGGACATGATGGGATCCTTTCCTGAGGGTGATAAAGCCAGCGTTGGGCTGGCAGCGATCACGACGGGTGCCTTCCTACAAGTCAGGGCCTTGCATTCCTAACAAGCCGAGCATCAGGAACACCTCGCCGCGGTGGTGGATCTCGTGCTCGAAGACATGCAAGAGGATCCAGCGCAGCGTCACCTGTTCGCCGCGCGGGGTGGTGACGACGCGATCGAGGTCTGCCTCCGCCAGCGTGAGCAGATACTCCTCAGTGCGCGCATGGACTTCAGTCAGCAGCCCTTTGATCGCCGCGACCGTAGCGTATTGTTTGGCGGTGAAGCGCGGCCGTTCGGCCAGCTCACGCCGCACGACGAAACGGAACCAGTATTCCTCGGCCTGGGCGATGTGCCGGAGCACCTGGCCCAGCGGCCACAGCCCTTCCCGCGGCGTAAACGCGAGCTGCTCGTCGGAGAGCATATCTACCGCCCGCAGCAGATCCCGGCGGACTTCCTGCCAGTGCTGGACCAGATCACGAATACACATCGGGGCCCCCGTTCTGCAGGATCACACCTGCACTCCCAGCCGTTGCCGGCGCTCCAGACGTTCCTGTTCGCGGATCTTCTCCCACTCCGGCCGCGCGTCTTCCTCTTGCATCTGCCGGCGCAGCTCGATCACCTGATCGCGCAGGACGGCGGCTTTCTCGAACTCGAGGGCGGCGGCGGCCTCCTTCATCTGTTTCTCCAGCTCCTTGATCACGCGCGCGATCTCATCTTTGGGCAGGCGCGGGGCGGCGGGCTTCCCTTCCACCCGATACGCCTCGCGCCCCTCGGCGGCCACCCGCATCCCCGCCACGCGGTCGGTCAGATCGCGCACCGCCTTGACGATGCTTTGCGGCTCGATGCCGTGCGCCTGATTGTACGCCTCCTGAATCTGACGGCGGCGGTTGGTCTCATCGATCGCGCGGCGCATCGAGTCGGTGATCATGTCGGCATACATGATGACGGCGCCGTGCACGTGGCGCGCCGCGCGCCCGATCGTCTGGATGAGCGAGGTCTCGGAACGCAGGAACCCTTCTTTGTCAGCGTCGAGGATCGCCACCAGGCTAACCTCCGGCAGATCGAGGCCCTCGCGCAGCAGGTTGATGCCCACCACGACATCATACATGCCCAGGCGCAGATCGCGCAGGATCTCCACGCGCTCGATGGTGTGGATCTCGGAGTGCAGATAGTGCACCTTGATCCCCACCTCGGCCAGATAATCGGCCAGGTCCTCGGCCATGCGTTTGGTCAGCGTCGTGACCAGGACGCGCTCGCCGACCTGCACGCGCTTCTGGATCTCGGCGACCAGGTCGTCGATCTGCCCTTTGGTCGGGCGCACCTCGACGCGCGGGTCAACGAGGCCGGTGGGGCGGATGATCTGCTCGACGATCTGCTGCGAGCGTTGACGCTCGTAAGGGCCAGGGGTGGCCGAGACGTAGATCACCTGGTTGATGTGGCTCTCGAACTCATCGAAGCGCAGGGGGCGATTGTCGAGCGCCGAAGGCAGCCGGAACCCATAGTCGACCAGCACCACCTTGCGGCTGCGGTCGCCATGATACATCCCCTGGACCTGCGGGATCGTCATGTGCGATTCGTCGACGAACAGCAGCCAGTCGTCAGGGAAGTAGTCGAGCAGCGTCCAGGGCATCGAGCCAGGGGGACGTTGCGACAGATGCCGCGAGTAGTTCTCGATGCCCGAGCAGTAGCCGACCTCGCGCAGCATCTCCAGGTCGTAACGCGTGCGTTGCTCCAGGCGTTGCGCCTCCAATAGCTTATCGGCGGCGCGCAGTTCGGCCAGCCGCTCTTCCAATTCGGCTTCGATATCGTGCAGGGCCTTTTCCAGTTTGTCTTCGGGCGTGATGAAGTGCTTGGCCGGAAAGATCTCGATGCGATCGTGCTCGGCGATCACTTCGCCAGTCAAAGGGTCGATCTCCGTGATGCGCTCGATCTCGTCGCCGAAGAAACTGATGCGATAGGCGAACTCGCTGTAAGCCGGCTGGACTTCCAGCGTGTCCCCGCGCACGCGAAAGCGGCCGCGCTGCAGCACGGTATCGTTGCGCTCGTAATAGATGCCCACCAGCTCGCGCAGAAGGCGATCGCGACGGCGGCTCTCGCCGCGACGCAAGGCGACGACCACACGCCCATATTCCTGAGGATCTCCCAGGCCATAGATGCAGCTCACCGAGGAGACGATCAGGACGTCGCGCCGGCTGAGGAGAGCCGAGGTCGCCGCCAGGCGCAACCGCTCGATCTCCTCGTTGATCATGGCGTCCTTCTCGATGTAGGTATCGGTGCGCGGGATATAGGCCTCGGGCTGATAGTAGTCGTAGTAGCTGACGAAGTACTCCACGGCGTTGTGCGGGAAGAATTCGCGGAACTCGGCGTACAACTGCGCGGCCAGGGTCTTATTGTGGGCCAGCACGAGCGTCGGCCGCTGGACCGCTTCGATGACCTTGCCCATCACATAGGTCTTGCCGGTGCCCGTGGCGCCCAACAACGTCTGATGGACATATCCTTGCTGAAGCCCGGCGACCAGCTTGGCGATCGCCTGCGGCTGATCGCCTGTAGGCTGGAACTCAGAAACCAAACGAAACGGCGGCATGGCCTGGCGCTCCCTGGATGACTCGACCTATAGAACAAAAGTTCTTATCCTTATTATACTCTGACTGAGTGGTTTTGTCCACGTTGTTTGACGAGCGGCTTACTTTTCTCGATGCGTCACGGGACCCATAAGCCGCCGGGGTTCACGGCTTCGGCCCAGTTGTTTGACAAGCGGCTGCTCTCCGTTTATACCATCCCATGTATTCTATCCTTGCGCGCGAGGGCTACCCGTCCCATGCCTGCTTGGGACCGCCGCGACTGGGCGATCTTATTGGCGCTGACGATCCTGGCTGGTGTCCTGCGCTTCTACCAACTCGGCTCGATTCCACCAGGCCTGCAGTTTGACGAGGCGTTCAACGCCCTCGACGCCGCTCGCGTCCTCGAAGGAGCGCGTCCCCTCTTCCTGCCCGACAACAGCGGGCGCGAGGCCCTCTACACTTATTTACAGGCGGCGTTAGCCTCCCTCCTGGGCCTGAACGTCTATACGCTGCGTCTGACCTCAGCGCTGGCTGGCATCCTCACGATCCCAGCCGCTTACGCCCTGTTGCGCTGCCTGCTCATCCAGGACAGCCGCCGTATAGCCGCTTTCACCAGCCTCGCTGTGGCGGTCAGTTTCTGGCACCTGCATTTCAGCCATTATGGCATCCGCGTCATCTTGATGCCTTTGCTGTTCAGCGGCGTCTGCGGTCTCTTCTGGCTCGGCCGCCAGCGAGCAAGCGGCGCCCTTTTTCTGGCGAGCGGGGTCGTGCTGGGGCTGAGCGTGTGGACGCATCCCACGGGCCGGCTGATGCCATTGGTCCTGATGGGTTACACAGCCTGGGAGCTGGCCGCGCGCCGCGCGCGCGCGCGAGCCCTGCTTAGCGGCCTGGCGCTGGCCGCGCTGGCCGCGTTCCTCGTCTTCCTTCCTCTGGGCTGGCACTTCTATCAGCATCCGGAACTGTTCACCGGCCACGCCAGCGCGGTGTCGATCTTCGCCGCGCGCGTGGGCGGCGACGCGCCCCTCGCTCGATTGCTCGATAATCTCTGGCGCGTGGCGGCGATGTTCAGTTTCGCGGGGGACCAGGCCTGGATCCATAACCTGGCGGGGCGCCCCGTGTTCGATCCCTTGCTCTCGATCCCCTTCTGGGCAGGCGCTCTCCTCTGGTTGAAGCGGCTGCTGCGTCGCGACGATCCCGATCGCAGCGCGCTGGGCCTGCTCGCGCTCTGGTCCCTGGTGATGCTGGCGCCCTCTGTCCTGAGCGACGCTGCTCCCAATTTCTCGCGCACGCTCCCCGCATTGCCTGCTCTCTTCGTTGCCGTCGGCCTGGGGCTGACGTGGCTGCTGGCGGCCGGCCCGACGTTCGTGCGTCGCCTCGGATGGGCGCCTGCTATGGGCGCTCGCGTCGCTGGCGCCCTCGTCGCTGCGATCCTGCTCGTCAGCTCAGCGTCGTCTCTGTACGACTATTTCTATCGCTTCCCTCAGCGTGAAGAGACCTACTACGCCTACGACGTCGACAAACTCGATGCCTGGGCGGAGCTACTGCCGTTGGCCGCCGATCATCAAGTATATCTTTCACAGTTGTGGGCGGAGCACGGCACGTTACGGTTTCTCAGGCGGCGCAAAGGGATCAAGGCCGTCAGCCTCGACAATCCGATCGACACCATCGTGCTGCCGGCCGACGAAGGCGCCGTCTACGCTTTTCCGCCGGAGGACAGCGATCAGGCGGAACAGTTGGCCTCCTACTGGTCGGGCCGCGCAACGCGACGTATCGCTTATGATCGCTACGGCCGCCCGTTGCTGGCGCTGGTCATCCTCGACGCCAACGCCACGCATGATTGGCCTCCCGCGCTGCAGCCGATGCAGGCGACCGTGGCGCGCTTCCAGGGGGCGCCCACCCTGCTCGGCCTGCACGTCGACGACGCCGGCGAGATCGTCCTCTTCTGGCGCGCCGACGAACCCATCTCTCGCAGCCTGACCGCCTTTGTCCAACTGTTGGACGCCGATGGGCGCGTCGTCGGCCAGGCGGATCGGCTGCCAGGCAACGGCAGCTACCCAACTTCTGCCTGGTCGCCCGGCGACCGCGTGATCGAGCGTTATCGACCAGACGTCCATCCCTGCATCGGGGGCAGCTCAGTGCGCGTGATGGTCGGCTGGTACGACCTGGCTGCTAACGCCGCGCGCGTCCCCCGCGCGGACGCTCCGGGCGATACGGCTCTGGCGGGCGTGGTCGCCTGGCCTGCGCGCTCGTATCCCCTGGCGGACATCCACCCTCCCCTTCCCATGAACCATCCGTTGACCGCCCATCTGGCGCTGGCGGGGTATGCCCGCCAGGATGCTGAGCTGCAGGCCGGCGCGCCGCTCACGGTCGATCTCTACTGGCGCGGCGACCCGACGGCGGCTGGCGAACCAGTTCGCATCCACCTGGAGGCCGCCGATCAGGCAAGCCGCTACACGTTATGGGAGGGCAGCGCTGCCCCTCCGTCGAGCGATTGGCGCCCCCAGGAAATCCTCTGTCGCCGCCTTGCCCTGCGCCTGCCCACTGACGCCGCGCCAGGCGCGTACCAACTGACTGTGACCGCCGGCGCATCGGCGATCGCCGTCGACGAGCTGAAGTTGCAGCCGTCCACACGACGCTTCACAGCCCCATCGTTCTCGACGCCCATCGACGCCACCCTGGGGGACCAGGCGCGCCTGCTTGGCGTCGACCTGGTCCCCTGGCGCGATCCAGCCCGACCGCTGACGGTGACCCTCGTCTGGCAGGCGATCGCGCCATTGCCGACCAGCTACAGCGTCTTCGTGCACCTGCTCGACCGCGATGGGCGTTTGCTCAGCCAGTCAGACGCCATCCCGGCTGGGGGTTATTCCACCACACGCTGGCTCCCGGGCGAGGTGGTGCTCGACGTCCATAGGCTGCCGCCGCCCGCGCCGGGCGCGCCGGGGCCTTATCACCTGGTCGCGGGCATGTATGATCCCGTCAGCGGCCAACGCTTGCAGGCCTTCACAGCCGAACAGCGCCTCATTCTCGACGGCGCCGTCCCCTTAGGCGAGGTCGCGCCGCCATGAGCCACGCCGCGCGGCGCCCCCTGCTCCTGTTGAGCTGGCTGACGCTCGCCCTGACGCTGTTCGCGCTGGCTCTGCGCGCCTACCATCTCGACTTCCAGAGCCTGTGGAGCGACGAGGGGATCAGCCTGTTGCGCGCGCAGCAGTCGATCCCTGAGTTGCTGCGCGAGATGCCGGTCGAGCACGCGCCCGGTTACTTTGTCCTCTTGCACGGCTGGATCGCGCTGGTCGGCGAGAGCGATTACGCGCTGCGTTTCCCCTCGCTATGGGCGAGCGTGCTGGCGCTGCCGTTGCTTTATCGGCTGGGCGCGGACCTGGGGAGCCGGCGCGCGGGGGCTGCCGCAGCATTCCTGTTCAGCGTCAATCCGTTTCAGGTGTGGTATGCCCAGGAAGCGCGCATGTATAGCTGGATGCTGGCCAGCGCGCTGGTTGCCACCTGGGCGATGTGGCGCCTGTGCACAGGCCAGCGCGCGCGATTGCAGTGGGGCGTCGTCTACGCTCTCTCCGTCGCCGCCGTCGTCTACCTCCACCATTACGGGGCGCTGACGCCGCTGGCCCATGCCGTCTGTCTATTCATCTGGCTGATCGCGGCGCGCCTGGCCCCTTCCGCGCGCCGCGCCGCGCGCAGTTGGCTGACGGCTGCGGGCGCAGCCTTTCTCCTCTATCTGCCGTGGCTGCCGCGTGCGCTGGGTATCCTGGAGTTCCCGGGGTGGCGCGCGCCCGCCGATCCCTGGCAAATCCCAGGCCGCTATCTGGCCGCGTACACCCTGGGGGACGCGATGCCCGCGCCCTGGCGTCCATGGCTGGCGGCGTTGTATCTGGCATTGGCCGCCATGGGCGTCGTCGCCTGGCGACAGGTCGATCGCCGGCGGCGCGCTGCCGCGGGCGCAGTGTCGGCGTCCGCCCTGCTGCTGGCCGCGACGTTCGTCCCCTGGGCGGCGGCCTTCGCTTTGGCGCTGCGCACCCCCGACTTCCATGAGCGATACACCATCGCGATCAGCGGCCCCCTGTTGTTGCTGGCCGCTGGCGGCCTCGCGCTCGTCGAACGCCCCGTCGCATCGCCGAGCCGCAAGCCGCGGCGCGCCCTGAACGGACTCCTGGCCGCCGCGGTCCTGGCGGGGCTGCTGGCAGCCAGCGGGGCGGCGCTGCACCGTCTGTACACGGACAGCTCTCTGCATAAGCCCGACTATCGAGCGGCCGCGCTGCGTATCGCCGCCGCCGAGCAGCCGGGCGACATCATCCTCGTCGACGGGCCGGATCCGCAGAAGGTGTTCCTGCACTACTATCGTGGCCCGGCTCCCGTCCACGATCTGCGCGAGCTGCAGGACGCCTCCAAGGAAGAGATCGACGCCGCGCTGGGCGAGCTGACGCGCGGCGCGCGGCGCGCCTGGGGGCTCCGCTATTTCCACCCACCTGCCGCGATCCAGGCGTGGCTGGCCAAACATGGCTGGCCAGCGGCAGCCAGCGAGCATAACGGGATCTACGTGACCCTATATGGCCTGGAGGCGGGATGGGCGCGTCGCGAGGCCATCACACCGAACCTGGCCTTCGGGCCGAGCCTGATCCTGACCGAGGTGGAGATCGACGACCTTTCCGCTCTGCAGGCGGGCGACCTCGTGCGCGTGACCACGCACTGGTACGTTCGCGCGGCGCTGCCCGATCTGAAGTTCAGCTTGCGCCTCCAGGACGCCAGTGGACGCGTTTGGGCTGCCGAGGACTATGTCCCGCGCGACTGGCTCTCTCCCACCAGCAAGTGGAAGGTGGATAACGAGACGTTCGATCCTCATGGGCTGCTCCTGCCTCCGGACCTGCCGCCCGGTCTCTATGGGGTGACGCTGCGGCTGTATGACGCAACGACGCTCGTCCCGTTGACGACGGCCGTTGGCGACGACGTGACGCTTGCCGAGGCGACGATCGGCTGGCAGCGATAGCTGCTGCTTCCTGCGGGGAGATTGGCGACGATGCGACGGGATCGTTCGTACTTGCTCGATAGCTTCCTCCTCATCGGCCTGTGCCTGCTCTTCTTCTGGCGCGATCTGACGCCGGTCTGGGCCGATCGTCGCAGCTTCGCCGCTGGCGATTTCGCCTGGCAATTTCACGCCTTCGCCCGCTACGAGGCCAGCCGCCTCTACGCCGGCCAGCTTCCTCTGTGGAACCCCTACGCGTATGCCGGCCATCCCTTTCTGGCTGATGTCCAGGCGGCGGTGTTCTACCCTCTCAGCCTGCTCACCCTGGCGCTCAATCGGCTCCTCGGCAACATGGCTCTGCCCTACCATGCCCTGGAGTTGGAGGCCCTGGCGCACTTCCCGCTGGCAGCCATTGGCGTCTATCTGCTGGCGCGGCGCTGGACGGGACGCCGGACGGGCGGACTGGTGGCCGCCGTCGCTTTCACCTTCAGCGGCTATCTGACCAGCTACCCTCCCCTGCAGTTGGCGATCCTTGAGACGCAGGCCTGGCTTCCGCTCATCCTGCTCGCGCTCGATGGGGCCGCCGGGCGTTTGGCCGCCGGCGACGAGCGCGCCGCCGTTCGCTGGTCTCTCGCGGCGGGCCTGCTTCTGGGGATTTCCTGCCTGGCTGGCCACCCGCAGTCAGCCCTGCTCGTCCTTTATGCCAGCCTGGGGTTCTTCCTCTATCGCCTGCTCGCGTCTTGGCCTGGGTCGCTCGATCTCCATCGCGTGCTCCGGCGCCTGCGTTGGGCGGCCCTGTTCCTGCTCGTGGGGATGGGCGTCGCGGCCGTCCAGTGGCTGCCCTCGCTCGAGTTCATGCGCCTGACCACGCGCGCCGCCATGGGATTCGATGAGGCGGGGACCGGCTTCACCCCCTACGACCTTCTGCAGCTTATCCTGCCCGCCGTGGGGGTCCCGTTTCCAGCCCTCTACATGGGGGTCCTGCCCCTGGGCCTGGCCATCCTCGCGCTGGCCCACCGGGCAGAGCAACAGCGCGCCGGCGACCGGACGCCGCACGCCTTCCTGGCTGGCTTCTCCCTGCTCGGCCTCCTGCTCTCCTTCGGCAAGCACCTGCCCGTATACCAGCTCTTCTACCTTCTGGCCCCTGGCTGGGGGCTGTTCCGTCATCAGGAACGGACGATCGTCTGGGCCGTGCTGGGGATCACCCTGCTGGCGGGATCGGGCGCGAGCTGTCTGGCGCATCCTGGCAGCGAGGGAAGCACAAGAGAATGCAGGTCGCTGAGACGGCTGATCGCCGCCTACCTGTGGGCGGCCCTGGGCGCGCTGTTGCTGGCGCTGGCTTTCTTCGTTGGTTACCAGGGGGGCAGGTCGGAGCTGTGGGGCTTCACAGCGGCGACGCTGCTACTGGCCGCGCTGCTGGGCGCCGCCGCCCTCGCGCTGCGCAGCCGACAGCCGCATTGGCTGCTGGCCGTCCTGATCCTCGACCTCTTCACTCTCGTCGCGGGCAACCATCGCGGCGCGGCCATCGCCGACCCGTTCCCGCCGCTGGCCATCCTGGCGCCCCTCCAGGTCGAAACGACGCCGTTCCGCGTCGCCAACGAAGGGCGATTGCCAGAGAATTACGGTGTGGCCTACGGCGTCGAGGAGATCGGCGGCGCCAGCCCGCTGAAGCTGGCAAGCCTGCAGACGTTTCTGGAGCGCGTGCCGCGGGCGCGGGCGTGGAAGCTGCTCAACGTCAAGTACGTGCTGACCGCGCGCGAGGAGCTGGACGCGTCTGCCGAACGTGTAGCGCAGACGGCCGCAGCGGATGGGAAAACCACGTTCCTGTACCGTCTGGCCGATCCGGGCGCGCGCGCCTGGCTGGCGGCGGATGTGATCGTTGAACCTGATCCCGAACGGCTGTGGGCGCGCCTGGCTGCGCCCGACTTCGACCCAGAGCGGCAGATCGTGGCGCCAGCGTTGCCCGCAGGCTACGTCCCCTCCACCGCCTCTTGCGCTGGCGCCATCATCTGGCGGGAGCGCGCGCCGGAGCGGTTGGCGCTCACCGTCACCTTGGAGCAGCCCTGCATCCTCGTGCTCAGCGAGCTGGACTATCCCGGCTGGCAGGCGACGGTCGACGGCCAGCGCGCGGAGATCATGCGCGCCAACGGCTTGCTACGTGCGGTGCCGCTGGCCGCGGGAGAACATGCGGTGGAGATGGTCTTCCGACCTGATTCGCTGCTGTGGGGAGGGGCGCTTAGCCTGGGAACATGGTTGGTGGTCGGATGGCTGCTCGTGGGTAGGAAGAGATAGCTTTGTGGGATGTCGTCATCGGTTTCACAACAAGATCAGCCCCAGGCGCGTCGCGCGCACGACGGCCTCGGTGCGGCTCTGGGCGTCGAGTTTGCCCAACAGCGCGTTGACATGATATTTGACGGTATGCTCGCTGATGCTCAGGCGTTGGGCGATCGCCTTATTAGGAAGCCCCTCTGCCAGAAGCTGCAACACCTCTCGCTCGCGCGGCGTGAGCACTGCCAGAGGCGGCGTCGCCAGCGCCGGCAACGACGCGGAGAAAAGCGCGGTCGCCAGGCCGGAATCGCAGACGATCAACCCCTGAGCGACGGCCTCCAGGCTGGCGGCCAGCGCCTCCACGGGCGCCGTCCGGCGCAGCAAACCGCGGGCGCCCGCGGTCCAGGCGGCAGCCGCCCAGGCATCGTCGGCGAGCAGAACGACGATAGGCGGAGAGCTGTCCGCCAGCTCGGCCAGGCGTTCCAGAGCCGCTTCCGCCTGCCACCCCAGGTCCCACAACGCCGCATCCGGGACATAGGTCGTGAAAGCGGCGGCGACCTCCTCGGCGCTGGCAGCCTGGCCGACGACCTCGCAGGACGATGTGCGCGCGAGCAAGGCAGCCAGGCCCGCGCGCGTCAGCAAGTCGTCGGCGATCAGCAGGACACGTACAGGGGGCATGTCAGGGTGCCCCTGCGCCGACTGCCAGCATGCGCTCTCGGATCGCGGCGATCCCCTCGCTTGCCTCCGCCACCTGACGTTCCGCCTGCGCCGTAAACTGGCGATCGGGCGCGCTGGTCAGGTTGAGTGTCAGGTTGATCTGGCTGGCGCGCAGGCACGCCTCGGCCAGCAGCGCGGCCGCGATGAGGTCCCCGCGCACGCTGGGGGTTATATCGGCGAGCGCCTCCTCGGCCAGGCGCGCGACGGCGGCGCTGGCCAGCGCTGCCTGACAGGAGATTTCGATCACAGCGGGCTGCGCCGCTGCGATCGCTGCCTGACGGATGGCCGCTGCCTCGGGCGTAGCCTTGGGCAGACGACGGGCAGCCATCAGTTGCGCGAAGGCGTGGGCGTCTGCCTCGGCCAGCGCGAGCAGCTCTTGGCGGCGCACAGCAGCCTCCTGGCGCGTGGCAGCCAGCCGCGCCGCGCGATCGGCAGGCGGCTGGCGGGTGAGCGTCACGTCGCAAGCCAGCATCACCAGCGCGGCAGCCATCGCTCCGGCCACGTCTGCCGCGCTTCCGCCGGCTGGGGTCGGCGTCGGCCGAGCCAGGGCGTCCAGCCACGCCTGCATCGTCATCCCGGCGACAGTTAGGTTGTCTTTCATCTGCATTGTGCAGTAGTCTCCCTCTTGAGTGTCGTTAAGGAAACAGGCCACTTTTCAACCGCAGAGAGGCCGCAGAAACCGCCGAGGGATTCAGGAGAATTCTCTGCGAACCCGGCGTTCTCTGCGGTAAAATGCCCGGCAAACTCTATGGGGAGACCCCCCCCTGTGCTGGGGCCAGGAAAGTCTCATTGACAAATGGCAAAATTCACCGCCGAGGCGCTGCTCTTTCTATAGTTGCGGTGCAAAAGATTCACAGGATAGAAGATACGCAGGCTCTTTCGGCCTGTCAAGCTCACCGGAGAGAGCCCTTGTCTACTTCTGTCAAGCCGCAAAGTGAGGTCCTGCCAGCGCGCTATCTGTTGACACACAAGCATGGCGTCACTATACTTGCATTACAGATTCGGAACGATTTCAACGCAAAGGAGGGTCTGACGATGGTTACTCGTGCTCGCGTCTCGCGTCGTGATTTCCTGCGTCTGGGCGGCGTAGCCGCGGCCAGCGCGGCGCTCGCCGCCTGCGTGCAGCCGGTCGCTCCCGCCGCTCCGGCCCCGGCCGCTGAGGAAGCTCCCACCGCGGCAGTCGTCGAACCGGTCACCCTGCGCGTCATGGGCTTCGAGGTGGCGCCCGAGGAGCAAGGTACGCCGCTCGACCAGGCCTACAAGAAGTTCCTGGCCGATTTCCAGACTGCCCATCCGGAGGTGAAGATCGAATCGCTCGAAACGCCGCCCGACGCCGATACCCAATTGCTCGTCGACCTGGCCGCCGGCACGGCCCCCGACGTCTGGCAGCACGATGGTTCGACCCTGGCGCGCGTCGTCGACAGCGGCTATGTCCTCGATATGCGCAAGGCGATCGAGGTCGTGCCCGAGCTGAACCTCGACCGCTTCTTCCCCTCGGTCCTGGCGATCCACCAGCGCCCCGACGGCGCCATCTACGGCTTGCCCAATGACTTCACCCCCATGGTGATCTATCACAACCCCGAGGCCTACCAGAGGGCCAATGTGCCCCTGCCAACAGAGGATTGGACCTGGGACGATCTGCTCGAGAAGGCTCAGTTGCTGACGCTGGACAAAGAGGGGCGCAATCGCACCGATGCCAACTTCGATGAGAACAATGTCGTACAGTGGGGCTTCCGCGTGCGCAAATGGGTCTTCGAGTGGATCTATCGCACCTGGCAGAATGACTCGGACGTCATCTCGCCGGATGGGACGACGGCCAGCGGCTATCTCGATTCTCCAGCCAGCATCGAGGCCATCCAGTTCCTGGCCGATCTCATGCTCAAATACAAGGTGGCGCCCACGCCCTCCGCTCTCGACCAGATGGTGCAGGCGCTGGGGTTCAATGATCGCTTCCTCAGGGGAGAGTTCGCCAACTTCGATCGCGGCCACTGGGAGTTGGTGGGACTGCGCAAAAGCCCCGAATACAAGCCCGAGCGCGTCGCTATCGTCCGCCAGCCCGCTCGTAAGAACCATGCAACCGTCATCTATGAGTCTGGCTGGATCATTCGCGGAGATGTGACCGGCGCCACCTTGAAGGCGGCTGCCCAGTTCGTGGAGGCGACAACCGGACGCGCTTATCAGGATACAAAGGCCATCACCGGCATCGCCATCGCCGCCAATCAAGCCTCAGCGGAAGCTGCGGCGGACAACGCCGAACAGCCCGAGCTGGAGCGCGCGTTCCTGGCCGCCGTCGCCGATGGGCGTCCTCCCTACGGCTCCAAGTTCGCCAAATGGCCGGCGGTGGAGACCATCCTCGATTCCATGATGGAGCGCATCCTGGCGGGCGGCGCCGTCGCTGACGAGGTGGCTGCCGCCGTCACCGAGATCAATCGCGAGCTGGGGGCGTAACCAGACGCTCGCCCATCGTGGCGTTCCCTTCACTCCATTCCCTTGTCCTGCCAGCGCTGGTGTGAACGCTGGCGCTGGCAGGATGGGCTGCCCGACCGCGAGGTGAATATGTCGGAGAGCATCCTCAGCCCTCGCTCATCCACGCGCAAGTCACAGCCAGGGCTATGGCAGCGGTTCTGGAGCCGCTCCAATGAACGCATCGGGTATCTCTTCATCCTGCCATCCTTATTACACCTGGTCTTCTTTCTCGTCATCCCGATGCTATTCAGCTTTTACCTCTCCTTTCATGACTGGAACGGCCCCAAATTCCAGAACGCTCCCTTCATCGGCCTCGCCAATTACGCCTTCCTGGTGGGCGACAAGCGGTTCTGGAACGCCATGCGCAATACCGCCTACTACACGGTCCTGGCGGTGCCGCTGGGCATGGCCATCAGTCTCTTGATCGCCCTGGTGATGAATCAGAAGCTGCGCGGCATTTATTTCTTTCGCACCCTGTTCTTCATGCCCGTGATCTCATCCTGGGTGGCCGTCTCCGTGATCTGGATCACCCTTCTCGATCCCCAGGTGGGCATCGTCAACTATCTGCTCAAACTGGCCGGCCTTCCCGCCGTCAACTGGTTGGGCGATCCGCGTTGGGCCATGCCCAGCATCGTCCTCATCGCCGTCTGGAAGGGGGCCGGGTTCAACATGGTGATCTGGCTGGCGGGGCTGCAGGCGATCCCCAACGAGCTGCATGAGGCTGCCGCCATCGACGGCGCCTCGCGCGTGCAGGGGTTCTGGCATGTGACGTTGCCGCTGCTGGCGCCCACCACCTTCTTCCTCGCCATCACCGGCGTCATCGGCTCGTTCCAGGTCTTCTCGCCCGTCTATGTCATCACCAAAGGCGGGCCGCTCGACTCGACCGATGTCGTGGTGTTTCGTATCTTCCAGCGCGCCTTCGCCGAGTTCAAGATGGGATACGCGTCGAGCCAGGCCTGGGTCCTCTTCTTGATCATCTTCACGGCGACGCTGCTGCAATTCTGGTATATGCGCCGCCGCGGCGAACGGTTGTTCCTATGAGCCATCGACGTACTCCCTTCCATTTCGTGCTGCAAGTCGCCGGTTACCTGGCGTTGACCATCGTTGCCCTTATCATGGTCATCCCCTTCGAGTGGATGATCGTCACCTCGCTCAAGCCTTCGGGGACCGAGTTCTCCTACCCGCCGCAGTTGTGGCCGCGCCAGGTCGATTGGACCAACTATGTGCGGCTGTTCACGCTCGTGCCCTTCGCCCGCTACTTCGCGAACACCGTCTTCGTGACGACGCTGATCGTGCTGGGCCAGCTCCTCATCTGCTCCCTGGCCGCCTACGGTTTCGCGCGGCTCAACTTCATCGGCCGCGACGCGATCTTCATCCTCTACCTGGCGACGATGATGATCCCGTTCCAGGTCACTCTCATCCCTCTCTACTTGATGGTGTTTCGGCTGGGCTGGGTCAACACCTACACCGGCATGATCGTCCCCAGCGTCTCCAGCGCCTTCGGCATCTTCCTGCTGCGCCAGTCGTTTCTCAGCGTCCCCCGTGATTTTCAGGACGCCGCCCGCATCGACGGCGCCAGCGAATGGCGCATCTACGCGCAGGTGATCCTGCCGTTGAACGGCCCGGCGCTGGCCACGCTAGGGGTCTTCGCGTTCATGGGCGCCTGGACCGACCTCTTGTGGCCTCTGCTCATCGCGCGCGACAAAGAGATGCGCACCCTGGAACTGGGCCTCGCCTACTTCAATGCCTCCACCTCAGCCTTCAAGCAGCCCAACTGGCCGCTGGTCATGGCTGCCGCGGTCGTCGTCATGCTGCCGGTGCTGATCGTCTATATCTTCACCCAGCGCTACTTCGTCGCTGGCATCTCGTTGACCGGCTTGAAGGGGTAGCCGCTTCGCCCCACGAGAGCCTGGTCCGTGACGCTTGTGCGCACCCGTTACCTCGACCTGATGGTCTTCATGGCCGGCTTGACCACGCTAGGGGTCGAGCTGGCCGCCTCGCGTCTGCTCGACCCGTGGTTCGGCAATTCCGTGCTCGTATGGGCCAGCCTGATCTCCCTGATCCTCCTGTATTTGTCCGTCGGCTATACGCTGGGCGGGCGGCTGGCCGACCGTCATCCCAACCTGCGGCTGCTCTGCGAGCTGGCCGCCTGGGCCGGGTTCCTGATCGGCTGCGTCCCGCTGATCGCCCGCCCCGTCCTGGCGCTCGCGGCGCGCGCGCTGGGCGACGTCGAATATAACATCTCCTTGTTAGGCGGCTCGCTCCTGGGGGTGCTGACCCTCTTCGCGGCGCCGGTCGTGCTCCTGGGATGCGTGACCCCCTTCGCCGTGCGCCTGGCGATCTCCGATCTCGGCGCCAGCGGACGCACGGTGGGGCGCCTCTACGCGCTCTCCACCATCGGCAGCGTCGTCGGCTGTTTCCTGCCCGTCCTCATCCTGATCCCGCGCCTGGGCGTCCGGCTGACCTTCAGCGCCCTGGGGATCGTCCTCCTGAGCGCAGCCCTGCCCGGCATCTGGTCGCGCACAGGCTGGTCGCGTCGGCTGCTGGTCTACGCCGTCCTATGGGTCGTCGCGCTGGCGATCGCGGGGATCACGCGCGCGGCTCCCATCAAGCCTACGCCGGGGTTGGTCTTCGAGGGGGAGACCCTCTACAACTACGTGCAGGTCGTCCAGGAGGGATCCGAGACATGGCTGCTCCTCAACGAGGGCCAGGGATTGCACTCCGTCTATGACCCAACCGCCGCCCTGAGCGAGGGAATCTGGGATTACTTTCTGGTCGCGCCGTTCTTCAATTCTCCGCCCTATCCGCCCGCGGCCGTCGAGAGCCTGTGTCTCATCGGCCTGGCGGGGGGGACGGTCGCGCGCCTCTATACTGAGGCGTTCGGCCCCATCCCCATCGATGGCGTCGAGCTGGACCCCGCCATCATCGCCATCGGGCGCGCCTATTTCGCCATGACGGAGCCGAACCTGCGGGCCATCGCTCAGGATGGACGCGCTTTCCTGCGCCGCAGCGATCGGCGCTATGACGTGATCGCCGTCGACGCCTATCGCCCTCCCTATATCCCCTTTCACCTCGCCACCGTCGAGTTCTTCCAACTGGCGCGCGCCCATCTGACCGCCGACGGCGTGATCGCGATCAATGTGGGGCGCACAGCCGATGACTATCGCCTGGTGGATGCCGTAGCCGCAACCCTGGCCCAGGTGATGCCGACGGTCTACATC
>FWWM01003231.1_pt1 | contig 41227 bp, 41 predicted proteins | sample 2228351 | NCBI WGS metagenome assembly FWWM01 (sample SAMEA103939774, study PRJEB20133) | metagenome
CAGGTCCTTTTACATCGATTCTCCAACCGGAGATCTTCGGATTCTCCTCAACCTTTACCTTCAGAATATACGACAGGCCATCGAACAACAGTTCAGGGCTCACCGAAGAAAAATATCCCGTTTCGAAGATCTTTCGCAACATGTCTTGCACACCTTTGTCGTTCAATTCCACGTTCAGATATTCGTTCACCAATCCCCTGAGATAACTCTCTTCAACGCTCACCAGGCCTTCGAATTTCACATCTTTGATGATAATTCCCAAAACAGCTACCGTAAAAACGAAGCAAAAAATCAACGTAAGAAAGATTCTCATGACTTCACCCCTCTTTCAAAGACATTTCAAGTTCTTTCACAACGTCAAAAACAATTCCCATTGCCAAAGGAGAAGTCAAATCTCCCAACTTCTGTTTCAATTCATCAGTACATATGGTGTAGCCATCGTTGTCCTTGGTTCTATTCACAACAAATTCTACATCATTGGCCATCAAAATCAACGTCGAGATCGCAGTTGCAAGGTCCCCAATCTCTTGACAGTCAATGTGGTGTGTGTTGAAAACGGCTTCCACAACTGTTCCTACACCTTTTTTGCTCTGCAGAATTACTCTCCCACCGCTCATTTCAGCTGCTTGTTTGAGAAACGGCAGTCCCAAACCAACGCGCCTAATCCTGGGATCTCTGGTAGTATAGAAGGGATCGAACACTTTCTGAAGCTGTTCTTCGTCCATTCCCTTTCCGTTGTCTTCCACTCTGAATTTAAAGGTTCCATCCTGTTTTTCCTCGATGGTTAGCACAACCTTGGTTGCCTGGGCGCTAAAGGAATTTTGAACGATATCCATAATGTGATCGGCTATTGTTCTAAGTCCCATATAGATTTTAACTTCCCTTCAGGCTTTCTCAAGGCTTCCATCAGTTCACGCAAGGTGAGTCTTTCAAGCTCCAGTTGGCAAAATCTTGAACCTATTTGATCTGGTATGTGGGCGTCAGAGCTGCTGATCACAGTATAACCAAACTTCTTTGCCAGTTGCCAACCATCCTTTGATCTTGTTTCAACGACCTTAACCCTGTCGTCGTTTGGAAAGACTCCGAGTTGATAGACAACTCCAAACTGTCTTTCGACATGGGCATAGACTGCAATGCCGTTGAAAGAGTATATCAAACCAACAAGTTCATCCAACGAAACCAGCAAGGGTGCACCAAGAAAAATATCATCGACAACCGCTGCAAACGTTTCATCTTCTTTCAGTGTCAATTGATAGCCAACCAACTCGGGATCGTAGGGAAATTTTATGATCTTATCCCTAAGAAACTCACAAATCTTTAAGGCATCCTCAACATTACTGAAATATGCCAATACGTGAACTTCTTCTTTCGTGCAGAACTCAACACCCGGTAGAACCAAGCTGGTCTTGATTTTTTTCTGAAACACATCCAGATTTTGAGCGGTGTTGTGATCAGTTATTGCAACTACGTCAATCTTTTTTTCCATACAGGCTTTATCCACAACACTTGGTACCATCGTTATGTCTGCACATGGGGAAAGACACGAATGAACGTGGAGGTCGGCTTTAAACTTCACGGCTTCACACCCATCGCGTAGAGCTCTCCGGCAACCTCAAATGGACTCCTTGAGGTTCTCAACAAGCACAAACCCTCTTGTTCTGCCTTTGCTATGGTCTCCTCTGAATACCTGTGATCGTTGCAAAGCACAATAGCTCTTATCCCAGCGATCGTTGCCACTGCGACGATGTTCACATGCGACTGAACTGTCACCCAAATTGAATTCTGTTTTGCCGAGGCCATGACCTCACTCAACAAATCTCCCACGCACCCATGAACGACCTCTTGCTCGCAGTTGCCGCAGCAAACCTGTAAACCCAGTTTCTGAACAATCTCAGAGATTTTCACCCTTTTCCCCCTTTCTTTTGAATTCCATCTCAACCACTGTGCCAGCTCCAACTTTCGACATCACGACCATCTTATCAGAACACTTTTTCATGTTTGCCATACCCATACCAGCACCAAACCCAAGTTCACGAACATAGTCTGGCGCGGTTGAATAACCTTCCTTCATGGCAAGTTCTATATCCTCTATACCCTTACCCGAATCCTCCACACGAACATAGATGCTGTCTGGCCTGATGAAACAGTAGACAACACCCGTGCTGCCGCTGTGAATCACAACATTGGTTTCAGCCTCATAAGTTGCAATAGCGACTCTTCGAGCCGTTTCTTCATCAACTCCCCTTGACAACAAGAACCGCCTCAGTTTTGAGGCACCAATTCCAGCCAAGTTTATGTCAAAGTAATCGATGAGAAAGACAAAGTCTGCACCTGTTTTGTCAAGGGTTTCACCGGTTATCAAAGATCTATCGTAGTAATCCTTGCTTTCGAGTACCTCTTTTCTGCGTTCGTCGTGCAAATAAACTAATCCAAGCTTTGCGAGAATTGCGGTTATGACATCCATTTTTGTAACGATCCCAATCAACGTCATCTTTTCGTCCACAACAGGATATCTACCGTAGTTGTATTTTTCGAATACTTCGATGGCATTTTTCAGAGTATCTGTGTTCTTAAGATAAACAACGTTGCGCGTCATCCTGTCTGCAACCTTGTCGTTTATGTAACCACCTTCAAGTGCTTTGATGATATCTTCCAAACTGACGATACCTATTAACCTTAGGTCCTCGTCGACAACAGGAAGGCCCGAGATTCTCTTAATCCGCAGAATCTCCTTCACCTGTTTCAGCGTTCTGTCTGGTTTGACGCACACGACATTGGATGTCATAATCTCTGTGATTGGCATATCCATGAAAAAACTTTGAACTTTTTCAAGAATTTTCTCCATCCCGTCTCACACTTCCCAGACTGGTTTCAATTTCCGCATGTAAAGTCTTCCGCAAGCTTCGAACATGGTCATTTTCGTAACCCCAAGTACCACGCCACATGACTGAGCCAGTTTCACAACTTCCTCCGGTATAACATCCCTTCTGGTGATGATAACAGCCTTCAACCCAACGACATCAGCCGTTCTAACAACCTGTGGGCTTGCCAACCCAGTCAAAAGAAGCATGTTGGGACGGGCTATCGCAAGAACATCACTCATCAAATCGGAAGCCGCAACGTATTCGAAATCAAGATTGTCAACCAAATGCGGGTTTGCTAGCACAGTTGCTTTTAATTCTTCCAGTATCTCTCTCAACTTCACAGTTCCACCTCCTTGAGGAGATCGCCTGTGTAACGATATTTGATGAAAGCGTCATAGGTCCACGGGCAAATTTGCTTGAATATCTTAGCCACTGCCTTGGCATATTCCTGCATTTCAAGCTGTGCGTGGGAGTCAGCTCTCAAGGAGAGAAAGTTAAAAAGGCTTCTGGCGTTGACAGTCCAGATGAATTCAGTGTAAAGAGAGAGTGGTAAAACTATTCTTGCAAGTTCCCTTGGTACTTTCATTTCGAGCAGTTTTCTGTAGGATTCATAAGCTGTTTCCATCGTATTCTCCATGATCTTGCGAATCTGTTCACTTTGCTGTTCATCGCACCTGATCCTGGTATCTGCTTCATCAGGAAGGTAGAATTCTTCCCCGAATTCCGTATATCGTCCACTGAGTTCGTTGTACGAAGCTATGCGATGGCGCATCCATTGCCTGGCTACAAAAATAGGACATTTGATATGGAAAGTGAAGACAATGTGTTCAAAGGGCGATTCGTGACCATTCTTCAACAAGTGTTCAATCAAACGTTTGTCTCTTTCTTCGTCCATCAAATTCTTCCCATGCGACACTCTCGCGGCTCTCACTGCCGTCAAATCTCCACCTAAACGATCAAGCAGTTTCACAAAACCTTTGTCCAAAACGTCAATAATCACTCATATTCACCCTCTTTTGAGATCACGCAAGCATAGGCATTGTGAACATGTATCGATTCAAAACTTTCCACCTCTACTTTATACCACTCTATCCTGTTATCCGATTTCAACCTAAGCGCGATTTCTCGAGCAAGATCTTCGACGAACCTTGGGTTGTCGTACGCATGTTCGGTCACAAACTTTTCATCTGGTCTCTTGAGGATTGTGAAAATCGGTGAACTTGCAGAATTTTCGGCTATACGGATGAGTTCTTCAAACCAAACAAGTTTCTTTGATCTAACGTGTATCCAAGCCATGGCACGCTGGTTGTGTGCTCCTCTTTCGCTGATCTCTTTCGAACATGGGCAAACCGTCATCACGGGTACCCCTACTGAAAATCTAAAATCGCACTTTTTTTCAGTCTTTTCTCCAACTATGCGGCACGTGTAACTGACAAAGCTTTCGCTTTTCGTAACGGGAGCTTTTTTGGTTATGAAATACGGAAATTCGATCTCCACCCTTGCAATCTTTGCACGCAGCTTTTTGCGAAGTTCCTGGAGCATCTCGCCAAGCAACCTTGGATCTATTCCCAGACGGTATTTGTTCAACACTTCAACGAATCGGCTCATATGGGTACCTCTGAAATGAACCGGAAGGTCTACGTACATGTTGATGGTTGCAACAGTGTCTTGGGAACCTTTTTCCTGATCCATCACTGTGATCGGATACATAAGTCCCCTGATGCCAACTCTCTGAAGATATACATTTCTGTTGTCCGGCTGCGATTGTACATCTCTCATTTACTCACCCCGGTAGACAACAAAACAATCTTCGGTTTCCCAAACGGTTATCTCATGGAGTTTGCAGTTTTCGAAACCAAGGGAATCTTCCAGCTTTTCCCAAATCCACTTGGCAATGTTTTCAACGGTTGGTTGTTCGATTACGTCGTTGAGATAAGAGTGATCCAAAACGGACAGCACTCTATCCTGAACTATCCTTTTCAGTTCAACGAAATCAACGATCATACCTTCGGCATCTGGTACGCCAGCCAAAGTCACACGAATTTTAAAGGTGTGACCATGAAGCTTTTCGCATTTTCCATGGTACCTTTCCAACCTGTGTGCAGCGTCGAACTTGAAATCCCTCGAGATCAGATACATTTCTTCCCCTCCTGGGATGGTTTAAGCACTACCTTTTTTGATTGTATCATTAGAAGGTAAATGTTAAAATAAGGATGAGGTGAAAAGCTTGAATATAAACGACAGACTGTCACAAGTTAAGGAACGTGAGAAAAGGATTGCGGAAAACATGTCAAGGATCAAACACAAGATTGCCGTTCTAAGTGGCAAAGGAGGAGTAGGAAAGACGACCGTTTCAGTCAACCTTGCCGTCGGCTTGATCGAAGAGGGTTTCCGTGTTGGGCTGCTCGATCTGGATCTACATGGTCCGAACGTGACGAGGATGCTTGGAATAACAGAGCAACCGCTGCTGGAGAACGGAAAAATCAAACCCCCGCTCTATCTAAACAACTTGAAAGTTATCTCAATGGCGATGCTCATAGACGAAAACCAGCCCTTGGTATGGAGAGGACCTCTTAAGCACTCCGCCATCCAGCAGTTTCTTGGTGACACCGATTGGGGTGAACTTGATTTTTTGATCTTTGACCTGCCTCCTGGAACAGGTGACGAAGCGCTGAGCCTTTTTCAAACCATACAGATGGACGGAGTCGTCGTGGTCACCACTCCTCAAAAAGTTGCCATCGATGATGTTTCAAGGGCAGTCAACTTTGTGATGGAGATGAATCAAAAAGTTTTGGGCTTGATAATAAACATGTCGTATCTGATTTGCCCGGAATGTAAGACGAAAGTGGAGCTGTTTGGGAAAAATGTCGCAAAGACTTTTGCAGAACTGGTAGGCGTCGATATACTTGGAGAAATACCGATGGATCCTGCGATAGCAAGTCTCGCCGACTTGGGAAAGCCAGTTGTGAGCTTCCTGCGAGGTTCGGAAGGAGAAAAAAGTTTCAGATGGATAATCGGAGAGATACTAAGGCGGATCAGCAAAGGTTGACAAACTGTTCACGATCGCTCTGCTTAGGAGGTCCTTGATGAAGGATAAAAAATCTGGGCTATATCTCACTCTTTTATACGCTGGTATATTCCTCCTGATAGGTGTGATGTTCAGGGATTTCTTCAACGTTGCCTTGCTCACGTTCATAGGCGCGATGATTGTGGATGGTTTAGCCAGTATCATCAGAAAATTCACGCGCATCCCAAGGCTGCTTGCCAAGATCGTTGGTCTGATACTTTATTTTGGCGCCATAATTTGGGGATTAGTTGTTCTGCTACCAAAGGCTTTCACAGAGCTATCCAGCTTTTATCAGCTGATAGCCAAGCTTGTGGAAACTCGCGCATGGGAAGAATACATAAAGGGTAACGAAGCTCTTCTGAGAATGTTGAACGACATCGTCGATTTTCTAAGACCAAGTTTCTCTGAATTACTCAACTTCATCCTGAGAAATCTTGTAACCCATACTCCTCGCATGTTTGTTGTGGTGTTCTTCTCAGTTCTTGGAACGATCTACACCGTTATTTATTCAAAAGCCTTGGTAGACACGATACCGTATCTTTACCCAAAGAGTTGCAGAAAGGATATAACTGAATTCGTTGAAGAACTGATGAAGAACATGAGAAGGTTCATAAACGTGTTGGCGCTCAATGCGCTCTTGATTGGCGCTTCATTTGCGATCTTTTTCAATTTGATGAAGTTGCCCTATGCCCCACTTCTGGCATTCTGGGGTTTTGTCACCAATTTCATACCGATAGTTGGAACAATTTTCGAAATAGTACCGGTTATGCTGTTTTCGCTGTCTCTAGGACTGGAGAAGATGTTATGGATTCTTGTTTTTCTTGTCGTAATGCACACTTTCGTTTTTGTTCTCTTCTTTGAACTGATGAAAGGACATACAAAAATCAACCCTGTTTTGATGATCTTTTCGATCCTTCTAGCTAGTCAGGTTTTCGGGATGGTTGGTACTTTCTTCGGCGCACCAGCGGCTCTGTTTGTGAGTGTTTTCTTTCATAAATTCATTTCTCCGGAACTTGAGAGGGAATGAACGTGAAGAAATACCTGGTGATTCTGTTTTTGACCATGTCCATATTTCTCTTAGCCATCGACAAACCGGGCAAGGATCCAGAAGAAAGTTGGGACGAACTCATAACCTTGATAAAGTCAGATCCGAATTCTCCTCTCATACTCCGTGAAGGACCAAAAATAGCCGCAAAACGAAGACTGTTTCAAATCGAGGAGTTGAGAGAAGCCGTTCTGTTCGAGGATGTTGATAAACTCTATTCTGCCCTGGACCGTTTGACCGCGGCTCATCCACAAAATCTGAATCGAGAATTGGTCTTAATCTTCCCGGAAGTACAGGAACTTGTGCAAAGGTTCAAAACTGGTGAGATTAATCTCTTTGACAAAGTAAGATCGCTGTGGAAAGTCGGCTTCAAGATCTCTGCTGCTGAAGGGTTTGGGAGCTGGTTGTTAGAAAACTTTCTGAAAAATCCGCAGCTGCTTGACTGGAGTACCATAGGCTTTCTGACTGGACTGGATAACAAGGAGAGAATTTCGGCTGAGATTACAGAAGAAGCCCAGAAGTATTATCAGCAAGAGAGTTATTACCCTCACCTATACAGAATCCTTGAAGTCGCCAGAAATGCGACCGCTAGAGAACCTTTCGAATTCGAACTGCAACTATCAGCTTACATCGATTTGTTAAGTCAGATTAACAGAACCAACGTGAGTTCTCTGACAAAAAGAGAATTGGAGAATATGCTGAAGCAATTTGAGTCAATCAAGATAAAAAAGGATTTGCTCAGAGACAAGTTATCATTCTTGGTTGTTTCCGCTAAACAAGCCGGTATACCCATAGATGTCAGCGTTCAAGATCCGGTTCTTTCGTCTCTGCTCAGAAAGGAAGTCTCATCAAGACAGTTTCAAACTAAGCATTTGATTGTTATAGTTGCACTCTTGTCGTTGTTCTGTCTGATGCTCTTAATCGATAAGATCAGGCTTAAAATACTGCTAGTTCTTCGTGTTAAGAGAGCGGCTGTGAAAACTTGTCTGAAGATACTTTCAAAAGATCCATTTGATTTTCAAGTCAGATCACAACTCGCAATGCTTTACGAACAAATCGGCGAAATTGATCGAGCTGTTTCGGAGTATAAAACCCTTAAGGATCTGACAAAAATGGTTAGGGAGCAGCGCAAAACCTAAGACTTCTCAGCAGGCTCAAGAGATTTGCTTAAGACCGTCGATCTTATTCTTTCCGCTTTGCTTTCCCATCTGCCTGACAAATAAAACAGCATCTTGGTTGTGCTTCTGAAGACCATATCGCTGATCATTCCAATCCAACCGCCTAAGAGTCCTAACCTAAAATGGGAGACAAACACAAATCCAAGTGGAAGCCTGATTAACCACATTGCGATGGCAGTGAACAACATGGGTGCAAGTGTGTTACCCGTGCCTCTGAGCGCACCGTTCATGACATAATCCAGCGCTAAGAAAAACTGAAACAAACCTATCAACCTCACTGGAAGTGTTGCCAGTCTGATAATTTCAGGTTCTTTTGTGAACAAGATTATCAATGATTTTGGAAAGATCAGCATGAAGATCCCAACAAGAACTTGAAATACTGTTGTGATTACCCATGCCTGTCTCACCACACCAGCCAGTCTTTTTAGGTCCCCTCTTCCGTTGTAAATTCCAACCAGTGTTGTAACAGCAACGGATAAGCCAAGACCGGGCATAAATGCCAGCGATTCGATGTTTATCCCAATCCTATGGCCAGCGTACGCCATTGGTCCGGCGATGAAGAGAATGTTTGTGAACACAATTAACCCTCCTGAGAACAACAAACTTTCAAGAGAGGCCGGTAGACCAACTGAGAGAATATCTTTAATAATCCGTGAATTGAAAAATCGAACGTACCTGGCTTTTGCGTAGAGTCGCTCGCTTTTCATCACGGCAATGAAAAGTAAAACGCTTCCGACGAACCTTGAAACAACTGTCGCAAGAGCTGCTCCTTTTGCACCCAAAGCTGGAAAACCAAGCTTTCCAAAGATCATTGAATAATCCAGAAAGATGTTCAAGAGATTTGAAATAGCCGCGACGAACATAGGTGTCTTGGTGTCGCCGGAACCTCTCAGCGCCGCTGAAAAAACAGCCATGAAGAACATGCCAAGTATTCCAAGCAATACTATCCTCAAATAGTCAACTGCGGCACGAAAAACTACAGGATCGCTTTTCGGAAATATGGAAAGCAAATATCGAGAGAGCGGAGCCAGGCCCATCAACAGAAATCCCCATGCAAAAGCAAGGTAAATGCTGTTCCAGACTATGTTACCGATGTTCTTATAATTCTTTGCACCAGTTGAATTTGAAACAAGAACAGTTACCCCAGTTGACACAGCGACTATCACCACTTGCAAAACAAAGAACAGCTGATTTGCCAAACCTGCACCAGTCATCGCCTGCCAAGAAAGATGACCGAGAAAGGCCGTATCAACTATCCCGAGTAACATTTGAAGAGCGTTCTCCGCCATAGAAGGTAAGCCAAGAAAAAGAAGATCTTTTGCCACTCTCTTTGCTTCTGACCTGGGAAGATATCCCTTCAGCAGGGAATATTTCAAATCAACCGCCTCCGCGAAACCACCGATCAATTTAGTTCGTAAAAGCAACTTTTAGCCACTTTCATTATATCGTATACTCTTATGGAGGTGAAGAACCGTTGCGAGGTTATTACACTCTGAATGAGCAAATAATCCCAATCAGAATTGAAGTCCAAAATGACACGCGAGCCCTTGTGGTTCACACGGGCGGTGATGATATTATAACTAAGTTTCTAAAAGAAAGGGCGGTTTTCATTACACCATACGAAGAACTGCTGACATGTGCTGATCCGAGATCTCTGAGGATTGTGATGAATCCAACCAAACTCCAGTTTGGTTCAGATTGTTTTGACCAGGCATACTGTTTCTTCTCGTTCTTTTACATTCAGAAGCACCAAGCAATTTTTGAGAATATCAACAAAGTTCTCAAGAGATGGGGGAAGTTCCACATCTGGGACGCTGAGATACCAAAGCGATTTGGTCACCATAGTTTTTTCGTAGTACCTGTGCTTGTGGATACTGGTTTGGAGATGGTAAAAATAGTGCATGTTGTGAAATGGAAAGGTGAACAGATCTTGCCGTATTTCAAGAAAGTTGCCCGCGAGAGCGGTTTCAAGATTTCAAACGAGAAAAAATACGACAAAGTCTTCTACCTTGAACTGTCCAAAATAGCGGAGATTAAAAAGCGGTGAGCTTCATGGCTAATCGCTTCAGTTGAGTAACAGTTTCATCGTAAGTCGTTTTTTCGTATATGCCCTGTTTCAGGAAGTCGTTAACTTCATCTATCATCTTTATGGCTTCATCAATCCGTGGACTCGAGCCTGGTCTGTAAGCGCCGACGTCTATCAAATCCTTTGCCTCCGCGTACACCGCCAAAAGGCTTCTGAGTTTTCTACTTGCCTGCAGATGATCTTCATCAACTATGTCTATCATCAACCTACTCACACTCGCCAAAACATCAATTGCAGGATAATGATTCATCTCGGCAAGTCTTCGAGAGAGCATTATATGACCATCTACAACACTTCTCACAGTATCCGAGATAGGTTCGTTGAAATCGTCCGCTTCCACCAAAACTGTGTATATTGCGGTCACACTTCCTTTGTCGGAGTTGCCAGCCCTTTCGAGAATACCAGGAATACCAGCGAAAACACTCGGTGGATAACCTCTAGCCGTAGGAGGTTCCCCAATTGCAAGTCCAATCTCTCTTTGAGCCATAGCCCAGCGCGTTAAGGAATCGACCATCAGCAACACGTCATAGCCCATGTCTCGATAGAATTCCGAAATGCTTGTCGCAGTGTACAACGCCTTTGCTTTCATAAGAGCTGGTTGATCTGAAGTCGACACGACCAAGATTGATTTCTTCAAACCTTCAGGGCCAAGATCCTTCTCGATGAATTCCCTGACTTCCCTGCCACGTTCTCCTATAAGCGCTATCACATTGACATCGGCAACGGTGTTCCTTGCGATCATTCCAAGCAACGTACTCTTTCCAACACCACTTCCTGCAAAGATACCTATTCTCTGACCTTTTCCTATGGTTATGAACCCATCTATAGCCCTCACACCAACTGAAAGAGGTTCTGTTATTCTCGAACGATAAAGTGGATGAGGGGCATTGTTGATAAGAGGATATCGCTTCCTTCCAAAGAATGGTTTGCCATCTATAGGTCTTCCCAAACCATCGAAGACCCTTCCCACCATATCCTCAGCCACAGCAACGTCAAGCTTTCTTCCCGTTTTGTAAACAAAAGTCCCATGTTTGGCTCCTGATATGTCTTCCAACGGCATCAACAAAACTCTGCCGTCTTTGAAACCAACAACCTCGCAAAACGGCTGTTTCTCACCAAGAGCAAGCTTGCAAATCTCGCCCAAAAAGGCATCTGGACCAATTGATTCAACGGTGAGACCTATGACCCTCGATATCTTGCCATCTATTTTGAGAAAATCCTCATGCGCGATCTTTTCTCTCAAACTTGTCAAGGCTCTTTGAAGTTCACTCACTCCAAAAGACCTCCTCGACAAGTTGTTCAACGAGTTCTCTGGCTTTCTGCTTTGTTCCGTTGATTACTCCAATTTCCGTGTCAACGATGATTTCACCTTGCTTGAGTTCCGCAGACCTGTTCACCTCAACACCTAAGCTTTCAAGTTCTTCAACCAGCGACTTGTGTTGGTCAAAATCTATCAGGTTCATTGTAACCTTCACGGATTTCATTCCAACAATTTTTTTCAGAATGTCGTGGATTTTCCTCTCAAGATCCACCCTGTCCAATTCCCTGTAAGTGATCTTCTCTACGAGTAAAGCAACAATATCAGACAGCTCCTCAGCTATTTCATTTAAATTCGAGTTCAACTTTTCTTCAAATTTAGACAAAATGACACTTGCTTGCTTGTAATACCTGTCAATTTGCTTTTGAATTTCCTCGGCTCTTTTTTGGGCTTCCTCTATGATTCTCTTGGACTCCTTCTTTGCATTCTCAACGATCTCATTTGCTTGGTCTTTTGCCCCAAGGATGATCTTCTGCGCGCGTTCTTCAGCTTCTGTTATTATCGATTCGACGATTTTCTGACTTTGATCTGTTAATTTACCTTGACTGTTTCCCTTGCTGACTATGTACGGGGCATCCACAAAGAGTTGACGCTTTTTTATTATCACACTATCAACTCCTCGCCTCCACCTTTGGCAACTATTATCTCACCAGCTTCTTCGAGTCTTCTTATCACGTTAATTATTTTTTGCTGGGCTTCCTCAACATCCTTGACTCTGACTGGTCCCATGTATTCGAGTTCATCCTGCAAGAGCTGAGCTGCACGTTTCGAGATGTTCTTGAAGATCTTTTCCTTTACTTCCTCTGAGGCCCCTTTCAAAGCCAAAGCCAGGTCTCTGGTTTCAACTTCTCTAAGCACCAGTTGTACGGATCTATCATCGAGTTTGACAATATCCTCAAAGACGAACATTCTCCTTCTGATGTCTTCCGCCAACTCCGGAGAATCGTAGCTGAGCTTCTCCATGATTTTCCGCTCGGAGCTTCTGTCCAAACTGTTCATGATGTTGGCCGCCGTATCAACTCCTCCAACTTTGCTGAAGGTTTGGCTGACAAAACCAGTGAGCTTCTTTTCAAGATTTTTTTCTATCTCACGAATTACATCTGGAGAAGTTCTCTCAAGCAAGGCTACGCGCTTCACAACCTCAACCTGTAGGTCCTCTGGGAGTGAAGAAAGAATCCTTCCAGCGTACGCAGGGTCAAGATAACTCAAAATCAACGCCACAGTCTGGGGGTGTTCGCTTTGAAGGAAATTGACAAGTTGCACTGGATCTGCTTGCGAAAGAAAATCAAATGGTTTGACCTGAAGATTCGATACAAGTCTTTCTATGATTCTCATGGCCTTTTCGGGTCCAAAAGCCTTGATGAGAACTTGTTTTGCGTATTCAATTCCTCCTTGCGATATCATCTCTCTTGCCCTTGCAAGTTCTTGAAATTCCGAAAGTACGGCTTTCTTTTCCTCGTCAGTAACTTTGCCGAGGTTAGCTATTTCAATAGTTAGCTGCTCGACATCCGATTCATCCATGTGCTTTAGAACTCTTGCAGCCTTTTCCGGACCAAGCAGTAAAAGTATTATCGCAGCCTTCCTTCTACCCGGAAACTGCTTCTTTTCAGGCACACTAAGCACCTCTTTCCACAAGCCACAATTTCAGTATAGCTGCAATTTCTTCTGGAGATTCAACGTACATACTCTCCAAAGCTTCCTTTAGTTCAAGCAAAGCTTTCTGTTCGGGGGTAAGCTCTTCCTTCTTTGCTTCTTGCTCCAAGACCTTTCTTAATTCCTCTTCTACCCTCGCCTTCCTCTCTTCAACCAATTTCCTTGCTTTCACGCGTCTCGCTTGCAGGATCAACAAATAGAGCATCATGAACCCCAGAACAATGAGTAAACTTACTCCCACAAGAGTCATTAAGTATCTTTTCCTTCTCTCCATCTCGGCTAAGCTTTTTCTGTATTCTTCCTCAAAAGATCTGTCAAACGGAAGAAAAGCCACAGAAACGGCAAGTTTCGGATCGTTTGCAGTGGCGCCTATGCCTTTTTCAACTAATTCCGAGACTATCGATGCCCATTTTCTCGTTTCAGCTTCGTCGAATTTCTCAAGAACTGACGAAGACGCATCCACGACCACAGAGAGCGTTATGGCTTCAATTTCTCCTTCTTTATTTTGAACGATGTTTTCCATGACTTGGTTGATCTCATAGTTGGTTATCGCACGAGTTCTTTCGTAAGTAGACGTTCCCTGAGGGGTAATACTCGGATAAGTGGGGGGAATGTTAGAATCCGTTCCAACAGCACCACCCGTCGGTGGGAGATTTACGCTTTTCTCGGTTTCCTGCTCCTGACTTCTAACTATTCCGCCCTGCCTTGTCACAGGTTCAAAGATCGTCGATTGACGCTCTATCTTCTGCCAGTTTAGCTTAACGTCCGATATGACTTCCACCCTTCCAGCACCAAAAACTGCTTCAAGAGTTTGCTTTATCTTTTTACCATAGTAGTTTTCAAGACTCATCTTCAACTCTGTTCTGGTACTTGCAAGTAGCGTGTCTTGTGAAGTTATGACTTTGTCGCTTAAGACACGCGAATTTTGGTCTATGACCTTGACATTCTCAAGCTTTAATCCTTCAACCGCTCCTGCCACAAGTTCCATGATGCCCTTAATTTGGTTCTGCGTGAGATCTCGACCAGGTTCAAGTACGACCAACACGGAAGCCCTTGGTTCTGTCATCTCTCCTCTGACGTAGTAGGTGTACTTTGGAAGCGTCAAATGAACGCGTGCTGCTTTAACACCTTCAATTGTTACGATACTTCGTTCAAGCTCTCCCTGCAAAGCCACCTGATAACGAACCTGCCTGTCAAAACTCGTGGCACCAAATGCTTGTTGATCAAGCAGTTCAAACCCTTTGCTCGTGGCGCCAAAAACGCCCATCGAAGCTAATCTCATCCGCAGTTCGTACACGTTGTACTTGGTCGGTACCAAGATCCTGCCAGGTTCTACCTTGTAAGGAATTCCCATGTTCTGCAACTGCTGAATGAGATAACCGGATTGTTCATCCGTAAGTCCGCTAACGAGTAGAGTGTAGGTCGGTTTGCCAACCAGTATCAGAGTGATCAGAAGAACAGCTACAATGGAGATTGTGATTCCGGCAAATAATATCCTGCTTGGTCTTGGCATCTGTTTCCATCTCTCGTATAGGTTCTTGAAAAATCCAAGTATTCTCTTCAGAAAATCCATCAAACCACCTCGATCATTTCATAACACCAATGCACAAGCCGTTCTTAAGACTATAGCCGAATTTAACGAACAGTTTCCATACCTTGAGGTAGGAGGTCAACGACATGTCGTCGTGCGTCAAATAGAATTCTACACCAAAATTTCTGAGCTGTTCATAAGAAACACCAAAAAGAAAATTCGAATCTTTTTCTCCAACCATTAACGCAAGTTCGTGAGTTAGGCGTGGATAAACTACAACGCTGTGTCTAAAACCTTCTTGATAAGCCGCAGATACAGTAAAATCCGCCACACCAAGAAGAGAAAAACCCATCTCTACTCCGACCCCAAAAACATTCCCAATCCGCAGATGAGGTTCTATGTAAAAAACATCTCTAAGCGGAACGGATTTTCCAGCAAGCCTCTTTGATTCCGCCAAGATTTTTTCCGCATATGTTACACCATTAGGCGATGGACCTTGACTTCTAACCCTGTTTGGTCCCTCGTTGTAGGCTGCAAGGGCAAGTTTTGCATCGCCGAACTGATTTAGAAGTTTACTTAAATACAAATTTGCGCCATCAATGGACTCAAAAACACTGAAGGCATTTCTGACGCCAGCTTCTTTTGCGGTTACCGGCATCAGCTGAGTCAGACCCAAGGCTCCCACCGGCGATACGGCGTGAACGTAGAAACCAGATTCGACTGATATAAGTCCTTTCAGAATTTCTGGATTTTGTTTTGGTAAAAACCAGTCAATGGGTAAACTATTGTAAAGAAACGATTGAGACATAGACAACTTTATGTTGTCGTAGTAAAATTCTATGGTAAAATGAGGTGTCTGCGAGGACAACAAAAAAAGAGGATGGGAAAAAGACAGGTTAACGAACATCAGCAGAAAAACAAGCAACACTGTTCTCTTCAAAACGAACACGCTCCTGAGAAAATTATACGTGAATGAGGTGGTTTTTTGAACTGGGTAATAGAAATTGAGACACTGATGAAGGAGAGAAGAATCTTCCTGGAAGGGGTATACGAAGCCGAGTACGTGGATTTGCCGGCTGCGCGATGTAGGGTTCTTGAACCGATCAAGGTAAAAATCGTTGCAGTTCTCACCCAAGATGGCATAGCAGTTGGCGGGTATGTTCGAACAACCGTTGAACATCCGTGCGACAGGTGTCTTAGAATGGTTAAAGTCCCCGTCAGTGGAACTGTTGAAGCGCTTTACAAACCTCTCTCAGAAGCTCCCAAAACCAAGGAAGAGCAGTTGGAATCCCTGCGAAACGTGTTATACTATTCAGCGAGCAAGATTGACCTTTCTGAAAGAATATTGGAAGCAATCGTGGTGGATGTTCCAACAAGAGTTTTGTGCAAGCCGGATTGTAAAGGTTTGTGCCCGAAATGTGGAGCAGATTTGAACGAGGAGCAAGATCACCACTGCTCATATGAAAGCGTTGATCCAAGGTTGATGAAACTCACGAAAATAAAAACTCAGTTGCTCAAGGAGGGATGAACAAAATGGCGGTTCAGCCGCAGAAGAGGTCAAAATCTCGAACCAACGCTAAGCGAGCCAAAATCTACAGGGCAATTGCCGTTCCGGTGAGCAAGTGTCCAAACTGTGGACAACCGAAGTTGCCCCATAGAGTTTGTTTGCACTGCGGCTATTACGGTGGAAAACAAGTCTTAGAGGTAGCAGAGTAAGGAAATGACACGTGTCGCGTTGGATTTGATGAGTGGTGACAGGGCACCAGATGAGATTGTTGAAGGTGCCCTTTTGTCAAAAAGCGATTGTCAACTCGTTTTGATAGGCACTAAACAAATTTTGCAGAAAATCAACGGTTTTGAAAAAGTAGAGGTCGAGGATTTTCTTTCGATGGATGTTAAACCCACCGAGATCCTTCGCAGGAAAACCTCATCGATGTATGTTGGACTGAAATTGGTCAAAGAGAAAATAGTTGACGCCTTTGTGAGTGCTGGGAACACTGGCGCTCTTCTTGCAGGTGCGACATTTGTCGTGGGGAGAATGAAAGATGTAGAACGACCAGCGCTTGCCATACCAGTTCCTTCGACGAATGGCTTTACCGTACTCATAGATGCCGGTGCGAACGCACGTGTAAGAGCCGATCAGCTGGTTGATTTTGCGATAATGGGATTAGCCTACGCCCGCGTTCTTGGCAAGGAGAAACCGACCTTAGGGTTGCTCAACGTTGGAGAAGAGGAAACAAAAGGCGACGAAGTCACAAGAGAAGCTTACGAATTGTTGAAAAAAAGCCTGCCAGAGTTCTTCATTGGAAATGTCGAGGGACGGGATATAAACACCGGAAAAGCAGATGTGGTAGTCGCCGATGGGTTTTCCGGAAACGTAGCAATGAAAACCATGGAAGGAACTGCGAGAATGATATTGCAAACGCTGAAAGTTAAAATCAAGGATGCTGGGCTTTTGGCAAAGATAGGTGCTTTGCTGATGAAAAAGGTCTTCTCCGAACTGAAGATTGCTCTCGATCCACGAACTTACGGTGGGGGGTTCATACTCGGTGTGGAGGGGATAGTCGTAAAGGCACATGGCTCTTCCGATCGCATCGCGATACGCAATGCCGTCGAGGTTGCCGTAAAGGGATGTAAGATGAAACTCGTTGACAGCATTAAGGGAGAGATAGAGCGTGTGCGGAATAGTGGGATTGGTGGGACAAATAGAGATCGCAGATCTGATTGAAGCTCTCGAAAAATTGGAGTACAGAGGATACGATTCGGCAGGGTTGGCTTTCCTGGACAACGGGGAAATCAAAGTTGAAAAAACGAAGGGTAAGGTTGCGGATTTGAAGAATTTGGTACTGGATCAACTTGGTAAAACCGTGACTGCTGGAATAGCCCACACGCGTTGGGCAACACACGGTGAGCCAAACGACATCAATGCGCACCCACACTGCGATTGTTCTAAGAAGATAGTTGTTGTCCACAACGGAATAATCGAGAATTTTCGCACCCTCAAAAATCGTCTAATGGAACTCGGCCACGAATTTGTTTCACAAACTGACACAGAAGTGATCCCGCATCTGATAGAAGAACATTACAACGGAGATCTGTTCGAAGCGGTGAGAAAAAGCTTGCTCAAACTAGAAGGCAGCTTTGCGATTGCTGTGATGCATGTTGATCATCCAGGATTGATCATCGGTGCAAGAAAAGGAAGCCCCCTCATTGCCTGTGACAACGGTTTAGCCTCGGATATACCACCGTTGTTGAAGTATTCAAAAAGCATGATCCCACTTGAGGATGGGGAAATGGTGGTCATAACAAAAGACGGAATGGAACTGTTTGGCCTCGATGGAACACAAAAGCAAAGAGAACCTATCCAGATCACCTGGACATACGAAGCCGCACAGAAATCCGGTTTTAAGCACTTCATGTTAAAGGAAATTTTCGAAGAACCAGCTTGCTTGGTCTCTGTTTTAACGGGGCGAATAAAAAATTCGAAAGTACAGTTTGAGGAACTGGATGGACTACGCGACAAACTTGAGCAGACGGATTTCCTGCGAATTGTCGCCTGTGGAACGAGCTACCATGCTGCGTTATCGTTCAAGTATTTTTTGGAAAACCTCTCGGATATTCGCGTCGACGTCGAGGTTTCATCTGAATTCCGCTACAGGAAGCAAAAACTGAGGAAGGGAGATATTGTAGTTGCAGTATCGCAATCGGGTGAAACTGCCGACACACTTGAGTCTATAAGGCTAGCCAAAACGCACGGAGCAACGATACTGTCAATTACCAACGTTGTTGGTTCAACTCTAAGTAGAGAATCTGACTGTGTGCTTTATCTGAATGCCGGGCCGGAAATAAGCGTTGCAGCCACAAAATCTCATGTATCCCAAATGACGATACTGTACCTTTTGGCACTGAAAATCATAGAACTAAAGGGTATGTGGAATAAAACCTACGAAGAGATCACTGACAGATTGCTAAGGTTACCCGAAGTCTTTGAAAATCTGCTCAAACAAGCTGACAAAATCCACGAGATTGCAGCAAGATACAAGGATTTCAAGCACTTCATGTACATAGGCAGAGGATATGGCTATCCAATAGCTTTGGAAGGAGCCTTGAAGCTAAAGGAGATCAGCTACATTCACGCCACAGCGTATCCTGCAGGAGAACTGAAACACGGACCAATAGCAATGCTTGGTCCGGATTTTCCCGTCTTTGCGGTGGCTCCAAGGGACTTTCTCTTCACCAAGATGAAAAGCAACATAATCGAGTGTCGATCGAGAAAAGCAAAGGTAGTCGTTCTGACTGACGAGGCAAACGAAGAGGCTAAAGAAGTGGCAGATGACATCATCTTTGTGAACAACAGCATTGACGAGCTTTATCCAATACTCATGACGCCGGCGATACAGCTGTTTGCTTACTATGTCGCTGATGAACTTGGGCTTGATCCTGATAAACCGAGAAATCTTGCAAAAAGTGTCACTGTGGAATAGTGGAGGGATGAGATGGAAGAAGTTCTCAAAGAACTGAAACTTCTGCTGAAGTTGCTCGAAGAAAAAGAGGCGATAGACCCAGTTGTTCTGGATATGAGAAAAACACCATTACCTACGGATTTTTTCGTAATAGCAACGGCTAACTCACAGATTCACATGGGAGCCTTGAGAGACGCAATAGTCGAGTTTTTTGAGAGTAACGGGCATCCTTTGATCTTTTTTGACAAAGGAACCGATTACGACTGGCTTTTGATAGATGCAGGTGACATAGTTGTTCATGTTTTCACCCAGCGCGGAAGAGAATTCTACGATTTAGAGGGACTTTGGGAAACAACAGCGTTGGCAATCTCAATTCCTTGAAGCAGATAAATTCTTCGGCGATTTCTTAGCTGCCTTCATTGGAACATTTGTTCTTTCATGACCACACAAATGTTGGGTGAACATCGAGTTTTGCTGTTGCTTGAGTACCGCGTGGATTTCCAGCTTGCGTTTTTATCGCCCCTACCCTACCCACTGATGTCCTAAAAGGAAACGAGCTTGCCGGCTGCTTATTATGGGCTTTTTTCAAGCTTGTCCACTGCAACCAAGAACGTATCTGAGTTTGTGTTTGACGACTTCCTTGACAGCTTCTCTGGCTGGTCCAAGGTACTTTCTGGGATCGAATTCTTCAGGCTTCAACGCAAAGACCTCTCTAATTGTCGCGGTAACGGCAAGTCTGAGATCCGTGTCTATGTTGACTTTGCAGATACCCATGGTTGTTGATTTTCTTATCATTTCCTCTGGAACACCCTGAGCTCCTGACAATCTTCCACCGTGTTTGTTTGCCTTTTCAACTAACTCGGGCAGCACACTTGATGCACCGTGCAAAACCAAAGGAAAACCTGGTAGACGTTTTGCTATTTCCTGAAGTCTGTCAAAATCAAGTTTCGGTTCTCCCTTGAACTTGTAGGCACCGTGGCTTGTTCCAATGGCTATCGCCAACGAATCAACCCCTGTTCTTTCCACAAATTCGACAGCTTTGTCTGGATCGGTGTAAATGGCCTCATGTTCGGCAACAACAACGTGTTCTTCAACTCCAACAAGCCTTCCAAGCTCGCCTTCTACCACGACTCCCCGAGGATGAGCGTAATCGACGACTTGTTTGGTGAGTTTGATGTTCTCCTCAAAAGGTAAATGTGAACCATCGATCATGACCGAGTTAAAACCGGCATCGATGACAGCTTTGCAGAGTTCGAAAGAATCGCCATGGTCAAGGTGCACTGCGATTGGAATGTCAGGAGCATCTTGTAAAGCTGCTTCGATGAGTTTCATCAAATAGACCTGTTTTGCATATTTTCTCGCGCCGGCTGAGATCTGAAGAATCAGCGGAGCTTTTTCTTCCTTGGCGGCTTCTATAACACCTTGGAGAATCTCCATGTTGTTGACGTTGAAAGCGCCTATTGCGTATTTGCCGTAGGCTTTCTTGAACATTTCCTTAGGGCTAACAAGTGGCATCTTAAAACCTCCCAAACTGTGGAATAAGAAAACTGGCGGAGGCGGTGGGACTCGAACCCACAAGGGAGTATCACTCCCACCGATTTTCAAGACCGGCTCCTTAGCCTATTCGGACACGCCTCCGGATTTATATTACAACAAAAAGGGAAAAATCTCAAGTATTACCAAGGGACAGAAAGTTTTCCAAGTACACATGCCCTTTTGGCACCTGTCACGGTGGTTATATTCGTGTTCAAGCCACCGAGAAAATCATTTGCAAGCAGCGCTATAGCAACAGCCTCTCTTGCTTTTGCCAAGGTTTTACTTGGTGTTAAGACTTTGTAGCCGAAACTTCTAAGATCGCCCATCATCACTTTGTTCAGTGCTCCCCCACCGAAGACGTAAATTCGCTCAATCTTGCCAAGGTATCGTTTGATGTTCTCATGAATGCACCACGAAGTGAAGTACGTGATGGTTCTAAGCACATCGAAGTCTTCAAGTGGCAGATCAGAGATAAATTCTCTGTTGTACCATTCCCTACCTGTGGTTTTGGGAGGTTTTTTCTCCAAATACGCTTTGTCCTTTTCAATCAGTTTACCGAGTATTTTCGGATCAATCTTTCCTCGGGATGCGAGCTTACCTTCTTCATCGTACTCCAAACCGAAACTTTCTTTGACGTAAACGTCTATCAAGCAGTTCCCTGGTCCTGTGTCGAAAGCCATCACTGGTTCGCTTGTGTATGTCACGTTGGCTATGCCACCAATGTTCAAAACAACTGAATTCGGTTTTCTAAAAAACACCCAGTCAAAATAAGCCGTAATCGGAGCTCCTTGTCCACCAAGGGCAACATCCTTAGTTCGAAAAGAATGAACAACAGGCAGATTTGTCTCAACAGCCAAGACATCGGCTTCGCCTATCTGAAGCGTTGCTCCCTCCTCAGGCATGTGATAAACAGTCTGACCGTGATAACCTATTAGATCCACGTTCCTGCAGAAAGCTTTAATCATTTGCGAATGAACTTTCCCTATCTCGAAGTTCATCAAGCAGATATCCCTGACAGTCGATTTCGTAGGATCGTACAGATCGACAATTCTCTTTCTGAAGTCAAATGGATAGGGAATAGAATAAAACTGCTTCAGCTGAAAACTTGAATCTCGTCCAAACCCAGAGAACTCAACGATGGCTATGTCCAAACCATCTGCAGATGTGCCTGACATTAATCCCATTATCGTTCTTTCTTTTCGATCTGCAAGCTTCAGAAAATCGACCCAGAACATTCAATTCCTCCAAACACCACGTTGTGAAGCAGAATTCTGATTCTCATTATTTCTTCTTCATGTCTCTTTATGAATCCCTTGTTTGTGAGGAAAATGACGAACAAGCCATCCTCGCGGCACCAAATCGTTGTACCAGTAAACCCGCTGTGACCAAAACCTTTCTCAGTGAGCAAATCTCCGCAGCTAGCCCCACTCTCCGGACACATCCATCCAAGGTGCCGCTTGCCATTTTCAGCCTGAACAATTTTCTGAGTAAAGAGCTTCACAACGCTTTTCGGAACGATTTGACCTTCAAGCAGTGCCGTCATAAATTTATAAAGATCAACAACGTTGCTGAACAAGCCTGCATTTCCACTAACTCCTCCAAGATAGTAAGCAAGTTCATCATCCGGCAAACCAACGAGTCTTTTTCCATCTCTTTCTGAAGTTGGTGCGATATTTGCACCTTCACCAGGAGAAAACTTCGTGTCTTTCATACCAAGCGGCTCGAAAATCGAATGGACAAACTGGTCAAAACTCTGCGACGTTATTTTTTCTACGATCGCCATCAGGGTTATGAAATTCAGGCACGAATAAACTATTCGTCTCCCAGGTTGATCAACAGGCTGTATTTTTATAATTTCTTCAAACAACTGTCTTCCCTTCAGATACTTCCATAAATCCGAGTAAGGCTGCATACCTGATGTATGCGTGAGCAACTGCTGGATGGTTATGTCCTTCTTTGCACCTTCAACTTGAAGAAATCTTCCAACTGTATCGTTAAGGTGAAGATATCCTTCTGCAAACAATTTCATCACAGCAGTTGTCGTTGCAACTATCTTTGTGACACTTGCAAGATCGTACACAGTCTCAACGTTGGTTGGTTTTTTTCCATCAAGAGTGCCGTAGGCTTTTTGGTAGACGATCTCTCCCGGTTTACCAACTAACAGCGTGGCCCCAGGGTATATCTTTCCAATGGCACTTTCGATTATTCTATCGATTGTTTTTTCCACTTTTCATCTCTCCTCCCACAAGAAGCAGGCGACTTTGTGCTTTTCATCGCCCACAAGTTTTGGTTTTTCACCCTCGCACTTATCCATCTTAACGGGGCACCTTGTGACAAAAGGACAACCTTTCGGAGGATCAACTGGACTTGGTGGTTCTCCAAAGAGTTTTATTTTGGAAGTTTTTTTCACTTCAGGATCCCAGCTTGGTGTTGAATCCATGAGAGCCTTGGTGTAGGGATGAAGCGGATTTTCAAAAACTTCCCTTGAATCTCCAGATTCAACAACGTTGCCAAGGTACATGACGATCAAGCGATCACTCATGTGGTATACTACATCCAAGTTGTGTGAGATGAACAAATACGAAATTTTGTACTCCTCCCTCAACTGCTGCAACAAGTTGATTATTTGGCTTTGAATCGAAACATCCAAAGCTGATGTAGGTTCGTCACATACTATTATCTTCGGTTTAAGGGCTATGGCTCTGGCAATCGCTATCCTCTGCCTCTGTCCTCCTGAAAACTCGTGGGGATATCTCACGAGATATTCTTTGTACAAACCAACTTTTTCGATGAGAAATTCTATGTATTCGTTTTCCTCATCCTTAGATTTAAACATATCGTGAGCTTCCAAAGGTTCGGCTATAATTTCTCGAACGGACATCCTTGGATCCAGAGAACTGAATGGATCTTGAAAGATTATTTGAACGTTTCTTCTGAAATCCTTAAGCACATCTTTGGAAGGTTTTCCGGTGATATCTTGATCTTTAAAGTAAATCGCACCAGAGGTCGGCTCAAGAATCTTCGCCACAATCCTTCCAAGGGTAGTCTTTCCACAACCAGACTCACCGACCACTCCAACAATCTCGTTTTCCCCTATTTCCAAGTCTATCTCCTCAAGAGCCTTCACCCAACCAACAACCTGCAGAAACACACCAGCCCTTATTGGGAAATACTTTTTTACTTTCTCAAGCCGCATCAAACCACTCATTTTGCATCCCTGCCTACGTATAGCCAGCACGCAACAGAACTGCCGTTAAGCTTGACTTCCGGTGGTAATTCCTTCTTGCAAATTTCCATTGTATAACGGCATCTTGGGTGGAATCTACAACCTTCTGGAAAATTCGTCGCAAGAGGCACATTTCCAGGTATAAACGGCAACAATCTGCCTTTGTAGTCTTTCTTAACCCGCGATTCGAGCAAACCTTTTGTGTAAGGATGTTTTGGATTGTGGAACAGTTCTCTTACGGTTGCTTTCTCAACTATCTTGCCGGCGTACATCACATGAACCCTGTCAGCTACCTCGGCAACCACACCAAAATCGTGGGTTATGAAGATAACCGACATGTTGAACATCTGCTGAACCTCTTTCATCAGATTGAGTATTTGAGCCTGTATGGTGACATCCAAAGCCGTCGTTGGTTCATCGGCGATGAGCACATCTGGGTTTGTCAGCAGAGCCATTGCGATCATTATCCTCTGAAGCATTCCACCACTCATTTCGTGAGGATATTCATCAAATCTTCTCTCAGCAAGGGGTATGTGAACCTTCTTCATCATTTCTATGCATTTTTCCTTTGCTTGATCTTCATCTATATCAAAGTGAGTCATGACAACTTCCATCATCTGTTTTCCGATGGTGTAAAGTGGATCAAAGGAAGCCATCGGCTCTTGGAAGATCATGGAGATCCTTTTTCCTCTTATTCTTCTGTATTCTTCGCTGGGCAAACCCACAAGCTCTTTTCCATCGAATTTGATACTCCCTTCAATCTTTGCCGGTGGGCATTTGATCAGTCCCATTATCGTCATGGCAGTGACACTCTTGCCACATCCGGATTCTCCCACCAAAGCCAAAGCTTCTCCCCTGTTGAGCTCAAAGGAAATTCCATCAACGGCTTTCACAAGTCCATCTGGACTGTTGAAATAGGTTTTGAGTTCACTTACTCGCAGAATCATGCTTTCTCAACCGCCCTGTATGGATCGAGTGCATCCCTCAACCCATCACCAACGAAATTAAAAGCCAAGACAGCAGCCATTATGAATATTCCGGGTGTCAACAACCATGGGCTTGTGGCTATCACCGACAAAGACTGTGCCTGAGAGAGCAGAAGTCCCCAGCTTGTCATGGGTTCTTTTATCCCCAAGCCGAGGAAACTTATCGTGCTTTCGCCGAGTATCATACCCGGCACCGATAGCGTTGAAACGACTATTAAATAGCTCATGATATTTGAAATCAGATGCTTTCGAATGATCTTGAAATCCGATACTCCGGCAGCTTTGGCCGCAAGAACGAATTCTTTTTCTCTTAAACTAAGAACCATACCTCTCACAACTCTGGCTACACCCATCCAACCTATTAGGGAAAGCACTATCACTATTCCAAAGTAAACCCAAGTGCTTGGCCAGTTCGGCGGAAGTATTACCGAAAGTGCAAGCCAAAGCGGTATCCTTGGGAAAGATCTGAGCAATTCGATAAACCTCTGAATCAACACGTCTACCCATCCTCCATAGTACCCAGAAAAAGCTCCTATTATCGCACCAATGACAACGCTTATCAAAGTCCCGACAAGACCGACGGTCATTGAAACTCGACCGCCAACCAAGATTCGAGAGAAAAGATCCCTTCCGAACCTATCGGCACCGAAGATCAAAATCATCGCTTCTCTTGGATCGGCTTGTATCCCAAAAAGATGAACGTCCGTCTGGACGAGATTCAAGAATTTGTACTTCTCACCACGAACAAAAAGCTTTACAGGATATATTTTCGTTTTATCCAATTCGTACTTGATGGCAAAGGTAATCGGATCTTTTGTTCTTTTCAGCCCATAAACAAAAGGTCTTGTCAACTTTCCTTCATGAACAATTCTTATCCTCGTCGGTGGAGCATATGTGAAATTTCTGTGAGATTCAGTGAAATTGTATGGTGCTATGAAATCGGCAAAAATGACGAGCACATAAAGAACAACGAGTATCCAAAGTCCAAGAACACCAAGTTTGTGCTTTCTGAATTGAGCCATGACACGTGCTGTTCGCTCTTTCATCCAATCACCTCAGCTGATCCTTATCCTTGGGTCAAGTAAGGCAAGACCTATATCCGAAAGCAAATTTCCAATTTGCGTTATCAAAGCAATGAACATAAGAAAACCAAGCACAAGATACTGATCATGGTTCAGCAAAGCATTGTAGAAAAATGGACCTATTGTTGGCAAATTCAGTATGATCGAAACAATGATTGTGCCACTGAAAACATTCGGAAGCTGCATACCTGCTATGCTTACAAATGGATTCAACGCATTCTTAATGGCATGTCGTTTTACAACTTTTTCATCAAGCCCTCTGGCTTTCAAAGCGGTGATAAAGGGAGAACCTATTATGTCGAGCATGTTACCGCGCATCAATCTCATCAAACCACCAAAATCAATTCCGACAACGACTATCGGTAGCCAAAGATGTTTCATAAGATCCACAAACTTTGCCCAACTCCATGGTGCTCCTATGAACTGCGGGGAGAACAAACCACCAATGGCAGCTCCATCAAAGCGAAGAACGGCATATATGAGAACAAGCGCAAAGAAAAAGTCCGGTATTGAAATGCCAACAAGTCCTACCACAGATAGGGCGTAATCTGCCGGCGAATGCGGGTGAAAAGCAGCGTATATACCCATCGGAATGGAGATAAGCCATTGAAAGAGTATCGTAAAAAGTGTAATTCCAACTGTCCAGCCGAGCCTTTCCCAGATCAGATCAAAGACCGGCCTTTGATAAGCAAAAGAATAGCCAAAATCTCCTTTTGTCAATATATTCCTTATCCACATGAAATACCTGTAGGTTGCTGGCTTGTCCAAGCCAAGCTCTTCCTTCAGTGTTTCAATCATCTGAGGCGTGATTCTTGGATTATCCAAATACTGCGAGATGAAGTCTCCTGGTTGCAATTCGGTGATCACAAAACAGATTACAGATATAACAAACATCATTGGTATCATGATCAAAACCCTTCTGATGATAAAAGACCACATCCGTTTAGAGACCTCCTAAAAAGGCTTCCCCGAATAGGGGAAGCCTTCATTTAGAATCCAACTCAGCTATTTTCTGTAACTCGTCCAAACCGTGAAGTAAAGTGTCCCATCTTTTGTCAAACCAGCGTTACCAAGTGTGTTGTTGATTCCAACAGTTGGAACACCCTTGCAAACAAATATGACAGGCAGATAAATATAGTAAAGTTCTTGCCATTCGTCGTAGTACGCCTTTCTCTTGACTGGATCCATCTCAACTTGACCTTTCTCGAACAGTTCCCATATGCGTTTTTCCCAGTCAAACATATTTTCGAACACTGGGCTCGGAGGATCGGTTTCTCTGTTCATGGTTGAATAATGCCAGTAGTAAAGTTGCGTTCCAGGCTGCCAAATCGCTTTCCTGAGCTGTGGATCTGGCTGGTTACCAAAGGCTCTTATGCCAACTTGGAAGTTGCCTGCACCGAACATCTGACCAACTAAGGACGAATCGAGAATCTGAAGGTTGACTTTTACACCGATCTTCTTCAAATCTTCGGCGAATATGTATGCAACATCCTGGTATTCTTTTGGTGAGTTTTGGACAAGCAAACTGAACTCGACTCTCTTGCCGTTCGGGAAGAGCCTGTAACCTTCCTTGTCTTTTCTAGTCAAACCGATTTTATCGAGAAGTTCGCTCGCCTTCTTCAGATCATATGGTCTCATCAACTCTTCTACCTTAGGATTGTAGAAAGCCTTGTTTGAAGGAAGCATCAATCCAGCTGCCGGTATTGCCAACCCACCGAAGACTTCTTCTATGATCCTTTCTCTATCAAGCGCGTATTCCATAGCTTCGCGAAATTCCAACTTGGCGAACAGTTCTTTCAGATCAGGATCGGCGACGTCAAAGTTGAAGGAAATGTGTATCGGACTTGGCGTTGCACCGGTTGGTTGTGGCGCGTAGACCTTGAAAGGTGCCTTACCTTCCAGCTCCATCTGCTTGAGCATAGGATAGTCTCTTCCTGATATACCCATGTAATCTATTTCTCCTGCTATGAACTTAGCCAGTCTCATTTCGGCGTCCCTTATGATCAGGTACTCGACTCTGTCGAAATACGGAAGTCTGTTCCCAAATCGATCGACCTTCCAGAAGTACGGATTTCTCTCAAGGACTACCTTCTGGTCAGTAACAACTTGGACAAGCTTGTAAGGACCGTTCACGACAATCTCCTTGGGATCGGTGTTCGAAAGCCAGAGTTTGTTTACAGAAGCCGGATCGTTCTTGTCGATGAGGTGTTCTAGCTTGTGTTTCGGGTAGATATAAACGTGTGAAGTGACTCTAAAAAACGCACCGTATGGTACCGGGAGAATCGCTTTGACTACCCTGTCGCTCACCTTTTCCCAAATAACTGGCCTTTGTTTTCCAGTTTCATCAGGTAGTGTGAAACGGTCAATCGAGTTTCCCCTTGCCGCTTTGTTCATGACAAAGTACTGGAAGGTAAACACAACGTCGTCAGCTGTTATGGGTGTGCCATCCGACCAGTATGCCTCACGGATGTAAAAGGTGACTTCTCTTCCGTTGGATGAAACCTCCCACGATTTTGCAAGAGCTGGCACGATTTCAAAGGTCACAGGGTGTTCCTGAACCAACGGACAGAACATCGGACCCATCGTCAGGCTGTAAGTTGCACTGTCAAGTGTTCCGTACATCAAAAACGATTCAGGAGTCGAACTAAGTGCCAGTCTAAGTGTACCCCCGACCCTCGGATTTGAATCGGGAGTCAACAGAGAATCCTCAACCATGTACTCTGTCGCAGCAAGCAGCATGGCTGTAGCTAAACCAACCAGCAGAAAAGTGATGAAATTTCTCATACCTACACCTCCCTGAAAGGAATCCATTAATATGATCAAGTATGTAACATGTTTTGTCAAACTAGATGCCAAGGAGAAAAAAGAAGAAAAGAAGAGCAAGAAAAAGGAAAAGTCAGAAAGATAAAATTATCTGGCAATTATCGACTGTGATACAATAAATCAGGAAAATATAGCGGATATTATGCTATAAGATTCATTATGTTATGACATTATACCTTATACTACAGAATGCTGTTACAAGAGGTGATAACTTGTGAGAATACTTGGCATCGAAGGTGGGGGAACAAAGCTCAGAGTAGCGCTGAGCGAGGATTTTCGGATTGTTAAACAGAGCACCTTAGAGAGCGGTGTAAACTTGTCAGCGGTGAGTGAAAAAAGGTTGAACGAGATCTTCGAAAAGGTTGAAAACTGGTCTGGGAAGGTTGATCTTATCCAAGCCGGCTTTTCCGGTGCGGGCAGCGAAGAAAGAAAAGTCTTGATAACCCGTGTGTTGAAAAGGTATTTTCCCAACGCACAGCTGAAAATTCTAACGGATGCCGAAGCAACTCTCCTTGCTTGCTATTCTGGCGAACCTGTCGTAGTGGTGATAGCAGGAACCGGATCCATAGTGATGGGTATAACAAAAGATCATAAGATCGCACGGGCAGGAGGCTGGGGACACTTGTTCGACGATGAAGGAAGCGCATTTAGCATAGTCTGCCAGATAATAAGAAAAGCGCTGGAATTTCGCGATGGTCTGAGAAAACACGACCCAGTTTTCGACAGTCTTCTTGATTACTATGGGGTCCAGCGAATAGAAGACCTGGTGGATCTGCAAAGACAAGAGAATTTCAAAGAAAAGATCGCTTCGTTCGCCAGGATCATGCCCCTCACCAATTCGGTTTTGAGAACCATAGACGATGAACTCCAATCCCTTGTTAGAAGAACGAAGAGAATTGTTCGGCTAACAGGTTCAAATACAATTTATCTTCACGGCGGCATGTTCAACATGAGTTATTACGAAAAACGCTTCAAAGAATGCTTCAGAGAGATCACATTTGCAAAACTCGAAAAAAACCTTGAAGAACTTCTCGCAACAAAGCAGGTTTAATCTGAAAGATCGATTTTCAAAAGAAGAATGTCCCACTTCAAAAGATCTGAATTGTCGATCCATCCGACGACGATAAGCTCACCGTTGAGCATCGCCGCGTGCTTGCATCCTTCGGCATTTTCGATTTTTGAGTAAAATTCACTCAAGACGTTTCCCTGTCGATCAACTCGAACAACGTAAACATCATCGTTGTTTGTAAGATCATTCCTTGAGACTCCAGTTAACAACAAAGTTTTGTTGTTTTTCAAAACTCTGTTGAACTGTTCCCAGCCTTTAGTTCCAACCATCTTCATCCAAAGCAGGTTGCCAGAAAGATCGGTCTTCACCATTAAACCGTCCGAATCATCCGTTTTCTCATTCCAACTAAATCCAACGAGAACAAAGCCATCTTCGACCTGCGTTACGTCGACTGCCTTTTGTAGGAAAGGATGTTCGTAGACTTTTTCAAAAACCTTCTTCCCATTGGGGTCAATTTTCAAAACATACGTATCCTCATCCAGAGAAAAAGACTCAGAAAAACCGACAACAAGATAACCGTCTTCAAGTTCCATTACAGCATAAGCCTCGTCTAAGGAAGGTCCACCGAAGGTTCTTTGCCAAATCAAGTTTAACTCCTGATCTACCTTGAGAACATAGACATCTGTTTCTCCTTTTCCATAGGATGAAGTCCTACCGACAAACATAAGACTGCCATCTGAACATACGATCCCAGCAAGAATCTCGTCACGCTTGCTTCCTCCAAAAACCTTCTCAAGCACCTTTTGGCCATTTCGGTCCAGTTTCACAACCCATGCGTCATAATCGTTTTCCATTGAAAAGGTTGTCCCACCTAAGAAATAATAGCCGTTTACCTGGAGCGACACGTTGAACTCGTCTTCTAACTTTGAGCCAAACAGCTTTTCAAAAACTAATCCTCCATCTCTCGAAAGCTTAACTGCGTAGCCATCGTAGGATCGATTCCTAGAGATAGCCCAGCCAGTTACAAGGTAGCTACCATCGTCAGTCAAAAGAACATGGTTTGCACAGTCGTGATAAGCTCTGCTTAGAGATACCTGCAAAAGAATCGGACTTTGAACGGCATATGCGAGCAGGCATGGAAGAATCATCAGCACCACGAAAATGGTCCTCATGAAACTCCCCCCTTGAAGTCTTGCCGCAGAAATTATACCACTATTATAAAAAAATGGTCGGGGCGACTGGACTTGAACCAGCGACCTCCTGCTCCCAAGGCAGGCGCGCTAGCCGTCTGCGCTACGCCCCGACGTACTTCTAAGGCTATGACCAATAAATATGATATCATAAAGTTTTCGTTTATCAAGTACCCGAATCTATTCGCTGGCACGAAAACCATTGACAAGGTGATACAGCAAACTGTATTATATAGACGTCTTATTGTTAGACGTAAAACAAAGGAGATGTTGTGGTGAAAACGGAGGAAATAATGAAAAAGCTTTTTCTGATTCAAAGAGTTCATTTTCGACTTCTGAGAAACAAATTTGAGGAGTTCACCATACATCCTGGACAACTTCCGATGCTGATGATGCTTTGGAAATGGGAAGGTATCACACAGCGGCAGATAGCTGACAAACTGGACTTAAGACCAGCAACAGTTGCGATAATGCTTCAAAGAATGGAAAAGGCGAATCTGATCTGCCGAATGCAAGACAAAAAGGATAGAAGAATTCAACGTGTTTTTCTAACCGAATATGGGAAAGTTTTGATGAAGAGAATTCGCGAAGAATTTGAAACCACTGAGGCGAAAGCCTTTGAAGGCTTTTCAGAAGAGGAATTGAGGACTTTGGGAAGTTTTTTGGACAGAATGCTCAACAATCTCAAGAACCAGTTTGGAGGATGTTGCGATGATCAAGGTTCTTGCGTATCTTAAACCTTACAAATGGCTTGCCATTCTCACCGTTGCACTTGTCGTTTTGGAATCTTACATAACTCTTTACCTACCTGATCTGATGTCGAAAATCATCGATAAAGGTATCGCCACGGGTAATATTGACTACATCTGGCAAGTTGGCGGTAAAATGCTTCTTTTTTCTGGACTTGGCATTGCCGCCATGATTCTGGCAAGCCACACTTCAGCAACAGCTTCAATGGGTGTTGGAAAGGATCTCAGAAGGGATCTGTTCGGAAAAGTTCAAAGTTTTTCACTCCACGAGATAGACAAATTCAGCACAGCCTCCCTGATAACCAGAACCACCAACGATGTTGTCCAGATCCAACAAGCCGTCTTTATGATGCTCAGAATGGTCATAAGAGCTCCTGCACTGGCAATTGGCGGAGTGATCATGGCGCTGAGCAAAAGCCCGAGTCTGACAAAAGTTTTGCTTCTGACGGTTCCTTTGACACTGGCTATTTTCTTTGTTGTCTACAAAATCGCCGCTCCGTTGTTTCAAAAAGTACAAGAAAAGATCGACAAGCTGAACTTAGTCCTCAGGGAAAGAGTCACAGGTGTGAGAGTTATCAGAGCTTTTGACAGAGATGAACGTGAAAAACAAAGGTTCGAGCAAGCCAACTTTGATCTCACGCGGACTGCTTTGAAAACAAACAGGCTCATGGCAGTCGTGTTTCCTCTCATTACCGTTATCATGAACTTCACGATAATTGCGATAATCTGGTTTGGCGCAAAGCAGATAGATCTGGGCAAATTGCAAGTTGGCTCAATGATGGCAGTAATGCAGTATGTTATGCAAATCATGTTCGCTTTGTTCTTCATTTCGGCGATCCTGATATTTCTCTCCAGAGCGTCCGTTTCGGCAAAGAGAATCCTCGAGGTTCTTGAGACTAAGCCTTCGATCACCGACCCAAGTGATCAGGTTGTTGGGGAAATAAACGGAACAATAGAATTCGAGAACGTCAGCTTTGCATATCCGGGTGCGAAGGAACCAGTTCTCAAAAACATTTCGTTCAAGGCAGAACCTGGAAAAGTAACCGCAATAATCGGCAGCACTGGTTCTGGGAAGAGCACAATTCTAAACTTGATCTTGAGATTCTACGATGTCACTGAAGGCTTGATAAAACTGGACGGAGTGGATATAAGAAAACTTCCGCTTAACATTTTGAGGAGTTCAGTTGGTTACGCTCCGCAAAGACCAATCATATTTGCAACATCAATAGCCGAAAACATCAGGTTTGGCAGACAGATCTCGGATGAACAACTTTTTGAGGCAGCTGAAATAGCCGAAGTAAACGAATTTGCCTCGAAGATGTCAGAAGGCTTGAACACAGAGATCGCACAAGGTGGTACCAACATCTCAGGTGGGCAGAAACAAAGGATTTCGATTGCACGAGCCATTGCTGCAAAACCGAAGATATACCTATTCGATGACACCTTTTCGGCTTTGGATTTTAGAACGGATGCAAGGATAAGAAAGAAACTGTTCAGCAATCTGAGAGATGCAACGGTGATAGTCGTCGCTCAAAGAGTGGCAACCATTATGCATGCAGATCAAATAATTGTTCTCAAGGATGGAGAAATAAAAGGAATAGGAAAACACGAAGAACTTCTAAGACAAAACCAAGTTTACAGAGAAATAGTCCTTTCACAGATTTCGGAAGAAGAGGCTCTCGGAGGTGAAAACAATGGCGCATGAGAGAAGAAAAACATCCGAAGAAAGATCAGTGAGCGGTCATGTTCCCGTACGTGGTCCAAGACCCGGTGGACCAATCGTACTTCAGAAGGAAAAGCCAAAAAGACCGATGCAAACCACGAAGAGATTGATAAAATATCTGAAACCTCATCTTTTTTGGCTGACAGTTGCTTTTGCAGCGACGATTGTCGCAACCATTTTGATGATAATGGCACCAAAAATCCTCGGTAGAGCTACCACCGAGATTTTCCGTGGGATTCTCTCAAAAACTCTCAGACTGCCAAATGCTGGTATAAACTTTGATTACGTGTTTAGAATACTCTTCCAGGTCAGTGCTCTTTACGTTCTAAGCGGTCTTTTGCATTTTGTTCAGCAATTCTTGATGGCAAATGTTTCGCAAAAAGTGGTCATGAGGATGAGAACAGAGGTATCGGAAAAACTGACAAAGCTTCCGCTGAAATTCTACGACTCAAAGACGCATGGAGAAATAATAAGCAGGGTTACGAACGATATAGATCTTGTCAGCAACACTCTTCAACAGAACCTGATTCAGTTCATCTCTGGAATAATATCGATCGTCGGCGTTGTCGTGATGATGTTAACAATAAGCCCATTGCTCACCTTGGTTACAACTCTGACATTGCCTCTAAGCATCTTGGTAACGATCTTCGTTATGAGATATTCGCAGAAATTTTTCTCAAAGCAGCAAAAACTGCTTGGAAATCTGACAAGCCACGTTGAAGAAACGTACGGCGGTCACATAGTCGTCAAAGCTTACTGTAAGGAAAAGGACGTGATCAAAAAATTCGACCAAATTAACGAAGAACTTTTCCGGACAAGTCAGAAGGCTCAATTTCTCTCAGGCATGATAATGCCTCTTATGAACTTCATAGGGAACATCGGCTATGTCATAGTTTCAGTAGTCGGCGGCATTCTTGTCACAAAAAGAGCCATAACGATAGGCGATGTACAAGCCTTTATTCAGTATTCCCGACAGTTCACGCAACCAATAGTTCAGATCTCAAACATAGCCAATTTACTACAGTCAACAATCGCCGCTGCGGAAAGGGTTTTCGAAATTCTAGATGAAAAAGAGGAAGAACCAGACAAACCCGATGCGGTACGACTCAAGAAGCTTGTCGGTGAAGTCAAATTCGAAAAAGTATACTTCAGCTACACACCAGATAAACCTCTAATAGAAAATCTAAATGTAGAAATCAGAAGCGGACAGAAAATAGCCATCGTCGGTCCAACTGGAGCTGGAAAAACAACCCTTGTCAACCTGCTCATGAGATTTTACGAGATACAATCTGGAAGAATCACCATAGACGGTATCGACATAAGAGATATAGTTAAGTCAAACCTGAGAAGAACCTTTGGAATGGTTTTACAGGACACCTGGCTTTTCAGCGGAACAATTAAGGAAAACATAGCATACGGCAGACCCGAGGCGACAGAGGATGAGATTATTCAGGCAGCTAAGGCTGCTCAGGCTCATCATTTCATAATGGCGCTACCTGATGGATACAACACAGTCATCAACGAAGAGGCTACAAACATTTCGCAGGGAGAGAAACAACTCATAACCATCGCACGAGCCTTTTTGGTGAACCCAGATATATTGATCCTCGATGAGGCTACAAGCAACGTCGACACGCTGACGGAGATATACATTCAAAGAGCTATGCAAGAGTTGATGAAGAACAGAACCAGTTTTGTCATAGCACACAGACTTTCCACAATCAAAAATGCGGATTTGATACTTGTTATGAACGAAGGCAAGATCATCGAAACAGGCACACACAAAGAACTGATGGAAAAAGGCGGATTCTACGCAGAGTTGTACAAGAGCCAGTTCCTTGGAGCATTTGTGAGTTCTTAGATCAGGGATCTTTTCAGAGATGAATTCGTCATCGAACAAAACATTGCTACAAATAGGTTTCAAGATCGTTAAAAACTGATAAAGCAAAGCTTTTGATTAATCGTAGCGAATTTTTGGATACAAATCCTGCTGAAAAGCGTTTTGGACAAGGTGATAGGCAAATTGTTAGTTTTTTTCAAAACGTATACTGTATAGTGGACTGCAGTCCGGGGCAAGGAAGCCGAGGAAAGCTTGGTGCATTTATGGCGTGCGAGTCGGGGTTCCTGTGGTTAGAAAAGTCAATAGCCGGTCTGCGGTAAGGTTCTCTAAAAGGAAGGTTTCGCGTACAAGATCATTCAAGTTTACAGTTTCTCAGATTTCTGATCCTTGCAGCCTCGACGATTTTCCTAACTCGGTTAACCTTTTCCTGTGGAAAGATTGACAGATCGTCACCTGACTCAATTGCCATGAGTATTCGATCAAGTTCTCCATAGCTCATTTCAAAGGCAAGTTCGTCGAAAATACCTGGTATCAAATCCGGGCTCGGAATTTTTGTGAGGATTCTTTCAGGCACACTTAGTTCTTTTGCAATCTTGAAAACCTGTGTTTTGTAGAGATGTGCAATTGGGCTTATGTCTCCGCAGTCATCACCCCACTTGACGTACAAACCGGTTAAATACTCTGTTTTGTTTTCGGTGCTTGCAACGGCATAACCTCTTTGTTCTGCTTCAAAGTAAAGCAGACACATCCTCACACGATGCTTGATTCTGTAAAAAGCCAGGCCTTTCAGAAACTCTTCGTTACCTCTGGTCAAAAGGTCATCAATAAAAGGATCTGCAGAGAGCTTTTTCCATTTTCCAAGGACGTATTTTTCCTGTAAACTTCTTGGGAACAGCTCGGCAGGGGGAAAAAGTCTGTATACGCCGATTCTCCTCAAAACCGATGTGATCGATCTAACCTTGTAGGGTATCCCAAGCCACTCACAGACAAGTTTTGCATCCTTCACCGTTTCCTTAGAAGAATCTCTCTCAGGAAGTACAAGTCCGAAAACCCTCTGTTTACCGATCGCTTTCACACACAAGGCAGCCGTCACAGCCGAATCCAAACCACCGCTGATCCCGATGATGATTCCTCTGAAACCATAAGAATCAACGAAATTGCTTACGAAGTTACATATTTTCTCGATGGCACTGTGCATTCAGCTCACCATCCCTTAGCTTAACTCAGTTTTTCGACTACGATAGCCCCGCAAGAGTTTAAAAAAGGAGGGACAGATTCACTGTCCCTCCTTTTCTTTTACTATTATGCCATATTCGTCGGCGTCCACAACCAGCGTTTGACCTTCTTTGAACTCCCCAGAAATTATCTTGTCTGCAAGCAGTGATTCGACTTCGTTTTCTATCACCCTCTTCAAAGGTCTTGCCCCAAGAGCCGGTATGTAACCTCTCTGGGCAAGGTACTCCTTCAATTTCTCTGTGAAAACGACATCTCGTTCTTGTTCTTTGACCCTCTGCTTCAATCTTTCAAGTTGAAGTTCCACGATCGCTTTCATGTGTTCCATCGATAACGGTTTGAATATGACGGCAGCGTCTATTCTGTTAATGAACTCCGGTTTGAAATGCCTTCGCATTTCTTCCTCTATCACCGATGTCAGATCTCCGACTCCTTCTTCAAGCATATCCAGTATGTGCTCGCTTGCTATGTTGCTTGTCATGATGATTATCGTGTTCTTGAAATCCACGACGGTTCCGTTTGCACTAGTGAGTCTTCCATCGTCGAACACTTGAAGCAGAACGTTGAAGATCTCAGGATGAGCTTTCTCTATCTCGTCAAGCAGTATTATGCTGTAAGGCTTTCTCCTAATTTGCTCGGTGAGTTGTCCACCTTCCTCGTAACCAACGTATCCAGGTGGAGCACCGATCAATCTGCTTACAGTGTGTTTCTCGGTGTATTCACTCATGTCAACTCTGATCAGAGCGTTCTCGCTGCCGAACAACACTTCTGCGAGAGCTTTTGCAAGCTCGGTTTTCCCAACACCGGTTGGACCAAGGAACAGAAATACTCCAGCAGGTCTTTTTGGATCTTTCAAGCCTGCCCTTGCCTTTCTGATGGTTTGAGCGACAACTCTCACGGCATCTTCCTGGTTCACTATTCTCTTGTGCAGGAGTTCTTCAAGTTTGATCAGTTTTTCCCTATCTGACTGGACTATCTTGGTAACTGGGATCCCTGTCCAAAGTTGGACTACCTTTGCTATTTCTTCCTCTGTCACCACTTTACCGTTGTTCTCAAGTTTCACAGCTGAGGCAGCTTCGTCTACCAAGTCTATTGCCTTGTCCGGCAAGAATCGATCGCTGATGTAGCGAGCGCTCAACTTCGCAGCCGCGACCAAAGCTTCATCGGTTATTGTGACGCCGTGGTGTTTCTCAAATTCAGTCTTTATGCCCCTTAGCATTTCGATTGTCGTTTCAACTGAAGGCTCTTCAACCAACACCGGTTGAAATCTTCTGGCAAGCGCTTTGTCCTTTTCAACATATTTTCTGTACTCGGCCATCGTTGTTGCGCCAATCACTTGTATTTCTCCACGGGACAGCTCCGGTTTCAAGAGGTTTGCGGCATCCACGGCTCCTTCTGCCGAACCAGCTCCCACCACAGTATGCAGTTCATCGATGAAGAGTATGTATTGTCTTGCGTTGGCTTTCAAGGCATCGACAAGCTTTTTCATTCTTTCTTCAAAATCGCCCCGGAACCTTGTGCCGGCGATAATTCTGCCCATATCAAGTTTGAGAACCTTTTTTCCATTCAAGAAGGATGGCACCTGACCAGCTACGATCTTTTGTGCCAAGCCTTCCACAATTGCGGTTTTTCCGACACCAGGATCTCCAACCAACACAGGGTTGTTTTTGAACTTTCTACCGAGTATTTGAATAACCCGGGTTATCTCCCTTTCTCGACCTATAACTGGGAGAAGTTTGCCTTCTTTGGCTAGACGCGTCAGATCTTCGGTGAATTTGAACAGAACGTCTACATTTTCATCCTCTGCGGTTTTTCCACTTGTTCTCAGATCCCGTATGGCTTCGTAGATTTTGTCTGGTGTAACACCATACCTTGAGAGCAACCTGTACGTCATCGAAGTTGGTGTGAGAATCATGCCAAGCAAAAGATGATCGGTTCCAACCTTTTCATCTCCCATTCTTTTCGCTTCCCTTTTGGCTTCTTCCAAAACATGCCTTGCGTCAGGTGTTATATAAACCTGTGCCACTGTACCTGTTTGCGACAGTGAAACTCCTCTCATACCATATCTTGAGACAAAGGAAAGGGTTTCTTCCCTGAGGGAATCTATGTTGACACCGATTTTCCTCAGAATGTCAACCGCGGCGTTATCGTTGTCTTCCAAGATGGCGAGCAAAATGTGCTCGGAAGACATCTGGTTTTGGGAGAATCTGTTCAGTATATCTTGCACAGAACTCAATACCCTCTGCGCACTTTCCGTATAATCTTTGAAGTCTATCATCATCTACCACCTCCTGTGGTTTAAATGTTAAGGGGCGGTTGCCCGCCCCTTTCTTGTTCTACTCTATTTCCACGTCGATTACTTTGACTTTCTTTTCTTCCTTCTTGGGTATGGACAGCGTCAGAACTCCGTTTTCGTATTTTGCCTTGATTTTATCCGCATCTACGTAGTCGGGCAGGCGAATGGCTCTCTCGAATTTTCCGTACGATCTCTCAACAACGTAGTAGTTTCTGTCCGATTTCTCGCGCTCAAGCTTCTTCTCACCGCAGATTCTCAGAACACCGTTTTCGACCTGCACTTTGAAGTCTTTTTTGTCCATTCCAGGAACTTCGAGCTCAATGTTTATTGAATCGTCTGTTTCGTAGACGTCAATCTCAGGTACAAAGCTCACTGCAAAACTGCTTCGAGCCTCGGGCAGGAGGAAGTCCTCGAAGAGTTTGTCAATCTCCCTTTGAAGCTGCCTAAACGGCTTGAAGAAATCCTCTCTTCTTTCAAGCAACATTCAGACCCCTCCTTTCACAAGATTTTTTACTGTGAACCTGATTGTTCCTTTCTAACACTCTCGTACAGATACTGACCTATCTTCATACTTTCTCGCTGCAAGTCATCAAAGAGTAGCTTGACTCTTGCTATGTCATCTTTGTTGATGGCATCTCTGAGGTCGTTGACAAGTCTTTCCAGGTTACTTTTCAAATCTTGTGGTAACTTGTCGCCGTGTTCTTTGAGCTGTTTGCTAACGGTGTAAGCAAGGTCATCTGCCCTGTTTTTGAGCTGGACCTCTTCTCTTTTTCTCCTGTCTTGTTCCTCGAATCTCTGAGCTTCCTCCATCATTCGCTTGATTTCTTGTTCGTTCAGTTTGTGACGACCTGTGACAACCATCGACTGTTCTTTACCGGATGCCAAGTCCTTTGCCGAGACATGAACTATTCCATCGCTGTCTATGTCGAAGGTCACCTCAATTTGCGGCACACCTCTTGGAGCTGGTGGAATGTCCACCAACCTGAAACTGCCGAGGAAAATGTTGTCCCTTGCCATGGCTCTTTCACCTTGATAAACCCTGATCTCAACCTCTGTCTGATAATCCTCTGCAGTGGTGAATATCTTGCTCTTCTTGACTGGTATCGTGGTGTTCCTTGGAATTATTGGTTCTAAAAGACCTCCCTTCACTTCAACTCCAAGGGTGAGCGGTGTTACATCAACCAGCACCACGTCCTTCTCTTTCGAAGTACCGGCGATGATTGCCGCTTGTATGGCCGCACCAATGGCAACGGCTTCGTCGGGGTTCACCGTCTTGTTGGGTTCCTTGCCAAAGATTTCCTGAATCAATCTGTGAACGTACGGTGATCTTGTCATTCCTCCGACCAGTATGACCTCGTCGATATCCTTCGGCGACAGCTTTGCGTCGTTGAGAGCCCTCATGATCGGTTCTCTCGTTGCTTCAAACAAATCCCTTACCAAGGATTCGTACAACGATCTTGTCAACCTCATTTCAAGGTGAAGCGGACCGGAAGCAGTTGCCGTTATGTATGGCAAACTTATATCGGTTTCAAATTTTGATGAAAGCTCGATCTTGGCTTTTTCAGCGGCATCTCTCATTCTCTGCAGAGCTTGTTTGTCCTGTCTGAGATCAACGCCATGCTGTTTCTTGAACTCCTCGGCCATCCAATCAATTATCCTTTGGTCAAAGTCGTCCCCACCGAGGTGGTTGTTACCAGAGGTTGCAACAACTTGTATAACTCCGTCTCCAATTTCAAGTATCGAGACGTCAAAAGTCCCACCGCCAAGGTCGTACACCAAGACCTTTTCCTCTTTCTTTTTGTCAAGACCGTAGGCAAGTGCCGCAGCCGTTGGTTCGTTAATAATTCTCAAAACGTCAAATCCAGCTATCTGACCAGCTTCTTTGGTTGCCTGTCGCTGCGCATCGTTGAAGTACGCAGGACATGTGATGACAGCTTTCTTGATCACCCCGCCAAGGTACTGTTCCGCGTCTTTTTTCATTTTCTTCAGAATCAGAGCACTTATTTCCTGCGGAGTGTATTGCTTGTCATCGATTCTAACTTTGTAATCTGTTCCCATTTTCCGTTTTATCGATTTGATGGTACGATCCGAGTTCAAAATCATCTGCCTCTTGGCGGGTTCTCCCACTAGGATTTCCCCTGTTTTCGTAAAGGCAACTATCGAAGGGGTAAGTCTGCTGCCTTCCGCGTTTGGTATGACCTCTATGCTGCCATCTGGTTTCATCCAAGCTATCACTGAGTTTGTTGTACCCAAATCGATACCCACAATGAATTCTCTTTCGCTCATCGAATCACCTCCCGACTGATTTCCAGTTCAATTATAAGTATCT
>FWWM01003232.1_pt1 | contig 41225 bp, 36 predicted proteins | sample 2228351 | NCBI WGS metagenome assembly FWWM01 (sample SAMEA103939774, study PRJEB20133) | metagenome
GCAGCCGGCGCAGCCGGCGCGCAGGCCGCTGCCATCAGCGAGACGACGATCAACAGTCCAATCAGTGAGAACGCACGCGCTTTCATGGTATCACCCTCCTTCCCATGGTTGCGGGTTTGGGCATCGTCGCCCCCTCTTCCCGAAGCGGCGTCAAACATGTTCGCGAACGCTGGTCCTCACCTCCTTTCAGGCTTTGAGATCGGCCTGCCGCCCCTGGTCTGATGACTGGGTGTCGCTGTCCGTTGCCAGCCTCCTGAGCGGGACAGCGACAGAGACGTCGGTCGGGAGGCCGCCTGCGGACGAGGCCTGGGCGCTCTTCTCAAGGCTCCGTCAGCGAATCCGTTCGTTGCCGGTCTCCCGACCGGCAACAGCGGCGGCAGCGGCTGGTCGGGAGGCCGACCGCGAACGAGTCATGGGCGCCGTCTGCAGGGTAATCAGGCGACCGGTCCGCTACCCCTCCTCCGGCGGCCAACGCGGCTCGCCGCGCGCCTGGCCCGTGCGAGCGGCGGCCCACACCAACACAGCGATCACCGTCCCGAAGAACAGCCCCACTCCCAGAGACAACGCGGCCACGACGAACTCAGCGGTCCCTGGCTGCAGGAAAAGCAACATCGCGCCGGAGACCACCGCGACATAACACGCGATGCGGAAGCCAGCTCGCCCGATTTGCGGATCCACAAGCCCCCATCCTCAGAGAGTATCTGCCAGATCCATGCCAGATCCTTTCACCCCGCACCTTGTACTTGCGTCCCTCTACACCGCACGCTGTCCGGCCAGATAACAGGCGGCCGCATGGTTGTCGGCGAACACCTCCAGCCCGGGGCGCGTCGCGTCGCACAGCCCCTCCTTGTACAGGGGGCAGCGCGGGTGAAAGGTGCAGCCCGGCGGCAGGGCCAACAGGCTCGGGATGTCGAGGCTGCGCAGTTGCACCCGCTTCTTGCGGCGTGTGACCTCGGGATCCGCCTCCGGCACGGCAGCCAGCAGAGCCTGGGTGTACGGATGCAGCGAATGATTGATCACCTCCGGCGTCGGCCCCACCTCGATGATACGCCCCAGGTACATGACGGCGATCCGCCCTCCCCAGGCGAAGTACTTGGCCAGCGCCAGATCGTGCGTGATGAACAGGAACGTCACGCCTAACCGTTCGCGCAGCCGGTAGAGCATGTTCAGCAGGGAAACCCGAATCGATACATCCACCATGGAGACCGCCTCGTCGGCCACGATGAAGCTCGGATTGACCGTCAACGAACGGGCGACCGACACGCGCTGCCGCTGTCCCCCGCTCAACTGATGCGGATACTTGTCCAGGAAATCATCGGGCGGCGTCAGGTCGACGATCTCCAACAGCTCGCGCGCCCGCGCCCTCGCCTGTCGGTGGTTGGATGCCAGGCCATGACGGAAGAGAGGGGCGCTCAGGATTTTGTAGACGGTGTGGGTCGGGTTGAGCGAGGCGTAGGGATCCTGGTGGATGATCTGCACCCCGCGCCGGTAGTCTCGAAATTCGCGCTGGCCCAACTTCCAGATGTCTTGCCCCTTGAAGAGGATGCGGCCGCTGGTCGGGCGCAGCAGGCCGGCCAGCATACGGCCGGTCGTCGTTTTGCCGCAGCCGCTCTCGCCGACCAGGCAGAGGATCTCCCCCTCAGCGATGGCCAACGAGATATCGTCGACCGCCGTCACGCGTTGCCTGCCGTGGCCGAAGGTTCGGCTGAGATGCTCCAGGGCGATCAGAGGTTGCTCCATCTCACTCCCCCGCGTGAATCACGCGACGGACGGGGCTATGCTTCAATTCCTCCGCCACTGCATCCCAATGGAAACAGGCTGCGTAATGGTCCGGCCCTACGAGCGCCAGCGCAGGTTCCTCCTCTCGACAGCGTTCGCTGGCGAAAGGACAGCGCGGGTGGAACTTGCAGCCGGACGGCAGATCGATCAGATCAGGCGGCGAGCCGGGGATCGAGTTCAGCTCCTCGAACCCTCCGGTCACCGTCGGCACGGCCCGGATCAGCCCCAGGGTGTAGGGGTGGCGCGGCTGGTAGAAGATGTCATGGACCTCCCCCAGCTCGACGATGGCGCCCGCGTACATGGTCGCCACCCGATCCGCCAGCTCCGCCGCCAGCGAGAGATCGTGCGAGATGAAGATCATGGCAAAGTGCAGCTCTTCCTTCAGACGGCGCAGCAGGTCGATGATGGAGCGCTGGGTCAGGATGTCCAGCGCCGTCGTCGGCTCGTCCAGGATCGAGATCTGCGGATTGAGCAACAGAGCCAGGGCCAGCAGCACGCGCTGTCGCATCCCGCCGCTCAGCTCATGCGGATAGGCCAGGATCACCCGCTCCGGGTCGAGCTGCACGAACCGCAGCAGGTCCAACGCCCGCTTCCAGACCTCCTGGCGATTCGTCTGGCCATGGGCGCGGGCCGTATCGTTGATCTGGTCCCAGATGCGCAACACCGGGTTGAACGCGTTCAACGCCGACTGAAAGACCATGGCGCACTCGCGCCAGCGAAACTGTCGCATCTCCTCGGGGCTGAGCGACAAGACGTCGTACACCTGTCCGTTGCGCCGGTAGATGATCTGGCCGCTGCGAATCCGCGCCGTGGGCGCCAGCAGGCGGATCAGCGCCAGCCCTAACGTCGTCTTCCCCGAGCCGCTCTCGCCGATCAGCGAGAGGCTTTCGCGCGGGCGCACGTCGAAGCTGACGCCGCGCACCGCCTGCACAGCGCCGCGTCGCGCCCGGTATTCAACCCAGAGGTCGCGCACCGACAGGGGCACCTCTTGATCGGCTTCCCTATCCCAGGACGGCGTGGCTGGGGCTGGCTTGCTCATCGTCACACTCCGGCGCGCAGCCGCGGGTTGAACACCTCTTCCAGGCTGCGCGTCATGGAGACCAGCGCGAGCTGGAAGAGAGCGATGGCCAGGACCGGCGACATGATGTAGAAGATGCTATCCTTGAAGAAGATCGCGCCGCGCACCCATGCCAACTGGATCATCACAGCCCAGTTCTGTCCCGACATGGGCACCAATCCCAGGAAGATCAGGCCGACCTGGGCGTAGATCGCGCCGGTCATCGCCAGGGTGAAGCTGATGATGATGTAGCTCATCATGTTGGGCAGGATCTCCGAAAAGATGATGTGGCGCAACCCCATGTCCAACGCCACCGCCGCCTCGACGTAGTCGCGCTCCTTGAGGGAAAGCACCTGCGCTCGCACGGCGCGCAGCAACGTGGGCCATCCCAGGATCGCCAGCAGCAACGCCAGCAGCGTCAGGCTGTTCAGACGGACGAATCCCGCCAACACCGCCAACAGCGGGAACTGGGGGATCGTCAGGACGATGTCGGTGACCGTCATGATGATCGAGTCGATGACGCCCCCGACCAGAGCCGCCAGCGAGCCGAAGAGGACGGCGATCAACGTGGAGAGGAGGCCGGCCAGAAACGCGACGTACAGGATGTCCCGGCCGCCATGCACGATCTGCGCCCAGATGTCGCGCCCCTGATGATCCGTGCCCAACGGATGTTCCCACGACGGCGGCTGGTAGATCCGTGAGACATCGGTCTTGAGGTCTAGCTCGACGAGGCGCGGCCCTACCAGCGCCAGGGCCACGAACCCTACCACGACCAGGAAGCCCACAAATCCCACCCGATTGCGGGCCATCAGCCGCAGGAAGGTGATGAGGCCGTGGGCGAGGTTCTCCAGCGCATCTCGTAGGGTGACTTCTCTGGCCGAAGTTGCTTGCATCATCTTCACTCGCCTTTGCCCAATTTGATCCGCGGGTCCAGCCGACTGTACAGCACGTCGGCCAGCAGGTTGGCGACGATCACGGAGACCGTGATGATCAGAAACACGCCCTGCATCACCGGGTAATCGCGCTGGGTGATGCTGCGCAGCAGGACCAGGCCGATCCCCTGGTAGACGAAGATCGACTCGATCAACAGGGAGCCGCCCACGATGAAGCCGATCGCGATGGTAAGCTGCGTGAAGAGGGGCAGCGCCGCGTTGCGCCCCACGTAAGCCGTCGTGATGCGCCGCTCAGGCAGCCCGCGCGCCTTGGCGACGGTGACGTAGTCCTCCCCCAGCGTGCTGATCGTGCTGCTCTTCATCGTCAGCATCCATGTGCCGATGGTGGTGATCACGTAGGTCAGGATGGGCAGCGACGCGTGGTACAGCACGTCTTGAATGAATGCCAGGTTGAAGCCAGGTTGCATCCCAGGGGACATCGAGCCGCGCATCGCGGCGATGTCCACCAGCTTCCACTGCACGCCCAGGAACACCACCAGCATCATGGCGATGAGATAGTTGGGCACGGCGCTGAGGACCGACGCCAGCGCGGAGAGCACGTGATCGGCTGCCGACTCGCGGCGGTATGCCATGATCATGCCCAGGACGATGCCCAGCGTGAAGCTGGTCAGGAGTCCGAGGCCCACGCTGAAGATCGTCCAGGGCAAAAAGCGCAGGATGATGCTGGACACGGGCGTGCCGGCCGAGAGCAACGAGGTCCCCAGGTCGCCGCGCAGAAGGCTACGAATATAGCTCAGATACTGCAGGAAGAGAGGAGCGTCGAGATCGATGGCGAACAGGGCGGCCGCCTGGTTTCTGGCCTGGTCGTAGGGGATGCCAAATTGTTCGATCAAGCCATTGATGTACACTTCGATCGGGTTGGCTGGCATCAGCCTGACCAGGAAAAACGTCAGGCTGATCACGACGAAGATGGTGAAGATCGCCTTGGCGAGCCGTCGCGCCCAGAAGTTGCGAACGACGCGAGTCCAGAGGCTGGTCTTCGGGAGAGCGATGTCAACGGAGATCGCAGGGGCAGAGGTAGTCAATGGAAGGGCCTCCTTTCCACATCGACAGCCAGTGCCTTCTCTGCTTCCCAGCAGCTTGGTCTAGAAATGGATGGCAGGATTCGGGGGCTCGCAGCGAATGATCAATGCCCATTCCGATGACACAATAGCCAGATTGCAGGCGGTGTCAACAATCAGGCTGCCTGGCTGGGATGCTACCACTCAGTGCTTTAATTTTAGCATTGTTTTCAGACCGCTGTCAATCAGTTTGATCTGGCGTGACCGTTCGACAACCGGAAGGCGAGAGAGGGCGAGTGTTCACCGCTACTTCGGCGCATTCCTCCCTTGTCAAAGGGGGAAGCTTGCTCCCTCTCATACCGGACGAATAGCTAGCCAGGTCAGCTCGACTCCTTGAGCGGTCAAGAGTTGCTGGAAGTCTGCCAGTTCTGCCTCGCGTGCCAGCACGGCTCGCGGGGGAAGCTTTCGTGCTAAGCAGTAGCCAGCGAGCAGTCCCGCCGACTCGCCGATGTTCCACTCCACAGGGTGCAATCGATAACAGCCGTTGGTGATATGCGTCGTGCCAATGTTCTTACACGCGGGCAGCAGGTTCTCCACCCGTATGGGGATCAGCGCACCCAGAGGGATCTGAAACGGCAGCGAGGAAATGTCGATGTAGTTATCCCCACCGGTGCTGGGGTGCAGGTCGATGCGATAGCAGCCCACTCCTATGCTATCCTTGAACACGGCCGCCGGCCCCCCGCCTCGCGCTTCCGTGCCCACATGATTCTCCGTCACCGTAAACATCGCCCGAATGCGCCGCGCTTCGCGGATGTACGGATACTTGGCGAGGCCGTCGCGCGTGCCTACCATGTCTGGCCGTAGGTACAGACCAGGATATCCTGCACCCCCATCCGGCCGGGGAGCCTCTGTCTGCAACCAATACAATAAGCTCAACGATAGCTGCCGCGCCTCCTCGAGATACCTTGCCGCCTCCTCTGCGGGCTTGTCGATGATGTTGCCCTCCCAATAGTCGTTCTGGGGCCAGTTGACCAGCGTCACTTCGTGCGGCATCAACCCGGCAGGATAGTGCTCGCCAGCCACGATACGGCGGTACAGCCACAGCGACGCGCCAGGCTCATCGGCGGCCTCGTGAGGGAACAGCACTCGTCGCCGCGGCTCCAACGTGATGGGATGCGGATGCACCCAGCCCAATAAGGAGCCTGGCCACGCGGGTCTGAGTCGCGGCACATACGATCGCCAACGCTCATACTGCGCAGGACGCTCGATCACATGATGACCGTCAGGATCATAGGCCATGGGGAAGCACCAGGTGATGGACTGTACGTTCTCGGGCTGTGCTGGGCCGCTGACGGCATGCGGCTCGCCAGTCTCATCTTGAGGCTCCGCGCCCGTCACATACTCCACCCCTGCCAGGGGCAACAGGTCGCCAAGCTCAGTCGCATCCAGAATGTAGTCGGCGCAGACCGTCGTCGTGCTTCCATCGCGCAGGTTCCGCATCGTTACTGCCTTCACCCGATCGCCGTTCACATGGGCGCTTACGGGCTGATGCTCGAGGAGCACCTCTAGCCGTCCCGCCGTGCGGTCGTAGGCTAACATCTGCTCCAACACTGCCAGGGCCACCCGTGGCTCGTGGCAAAGACGGGAGACGTTCCCTGCGCCAGGATTCAGCCGGGGGTTGGCGCGAGCGATCGGAGTCAGGGGGTAGTGTTCCCGATAGTACCGACGCACGCCCTCTCGAAAGGCCCGATAGCGCCGCGTGCACCCGAACTGCTCGATCCAAGGGTGTTCGTCGGGTGGGACAGCCTGGGCGGTCAACTGTCCGCCGATCCAATCGGTGATTTCTGTCAGGATCACTCTCAGCCCCAGGGAGGCGGCACTCATTGCGGCGGCACACCCTCCGGTCCCGCCACCTACGATTAAGACGTTAACGCGCCGTTCGGTCATCCTGGTCTCCAATTTGGACAAAAATTGGGGTGGTTCTGCTCTTGAGCAAAACCACCTTGTGATAGAAACTTGCGGTTATGAACACTCCAACTTCTACCAGAGAAAACATTAACAAACTCATCGAGTTTCGTCAAGCGATGCACACACAGGCCTTTGCCTGACGGCGCGACGCCCTGCTTGACACGCTCGATGCCCTGATTTCCGGCGGGACATTCGCCTCCTTCGCCTATTTGAGCCGGAGTGAACGCTGCCGGCGCAAATGGCCCAGTCTGTATCAGACGGCGGAAGACAGACAAATAGACGCCGATTCTGGGGCAAACCTCTAACGCCAGTCGGATTCGAGGCTCCAGCCGATCACATGCTACGCGTGACCAGGCCGCCTGAAGGCTCGAGTCCAGGATCCTGTCCTTCTGTCGCGTCGCTCAAACATGAAGGTCCGTGCTCGCCGCAAGCGAAGACGGACCTTCATCGATCGACGTGATTGACGTTGCTGTTATGGCGTGCTGTCAGTCGGGCGCACGCGCCTTCAGATCAGTGGATCTGGCCCCGGATCTCGCCGGCCGGATACTGGCTGGTGTGCACGTTCACGTAGGCGCGGCCTTCCTGGATCGCCACGCGCAGGTCTTCCAGGGTCATCCCCGCCAGCGGGCCGACCAGGGCGGCGGCGGTGAACCTGCCCTGCGCCAGCACGCCGTCAAAGCGGCCGGGGATCAACTGCGCGGGTGGTGCCGATGGATAGAGCCATACCGCCGGGGGGCCGCTCGCGCCGGGGGTATCAGCGACGTGAATGTGCGCCATGGTGACATTCTCGATGTTGGAGACGATCAGCTTAAAGCGCACGTCGCTGCCTTCCCTGTTAAACTGAAGGATCGCCTGCCCCTGCGCGCGCGTCTGCGTTCCTGCCTCTTCCGCCGCAAGATGGGCGCGGAAGTTGCGCTGAGGCGAGCGACCCGCGGCCGCTGCGCCAACCGTTGAGACCAACATGACCGCCAACACGATCACCAGAAGCCGATAGAATCGCACCGTATCCTCCTGACAACTCAGGGTTGGGGGATATGTCATTCGCTATTAGATGATACGTCGTCTCGGTCGCTTTGGATGATCGTTTGGGGAACAGGCACCCCCGGCAGGACTCGAACCCGCAACCTCCTGATCCGAAGTCAGGCGCTCTATCCTTTGAGCTACGGGGGCATAGACACGAAAAAAGATGGGGCAAACTTGTGGATACGGGTGTTGCGCCGCAACGCTATCCTATCACCAGGCCCGCTCACGGTCAAATCTTAACAGTAGAGTCCCGCCTTTGACAGCCCCTCCGCTGCGTGTTTCAATGTCTCTCCACAACCGATCACCCACACAGGAGGTCTCCCATGCCTGGCCCCAAAGTCACCGTCATCGGTGCCGGCAGCTTCTTCTTCGGCAAGCCCGTCATCCATAAGTTTGCCACCAGCCCGATCATGGCCGGCGGCGCGCTCGCCCTCGTCGACACCAACCCCGCCGTCCTCGCTACAATGGAACGCCTGGCGAGGCGCGCGTTCGCCCACACTGGCTGCGATGTGCGCGTCCTCGCCTCCGTCGACCGGCGCGCCGTGCTGGCCGACTCCGATTTCGTCGTCCTCACGTTCTCCGACCGCAACGCCTACTTCCGCGGCCTCGACACCGAGATCGCCGCCCGCCACGGGATGCGCATGTGCTCCTCCGATACGATCGGCCCCGGCGGCGTCTTCCGCGCCCTGCGTGAGGTCCCGCGCGCCCTCGAGATGGCCCGCGACGTTCAGCAGCTCGCCTCGCATGCCTGGCTGATCAACTTTGTGAACCCCACAGCCGTCCTGGGCATCGCCCTGCGCCGCTTTGCCCCCGCCGTGCGCAGCTTCGCCCTCTGCGACGGCCATCACGAGCCGTACTGTACTCTCAACTGGTGCAAGGTCCTCGGCATCCTCCCCCCCGACGCGCGGGCGGTCCCTCCCGATGTGCAGAGCCGGCTCGACCTCGCCATCGCCGGCGTCAACCATTGCACCTTCCTCTTGCGCTTCCGCTACGACGGCCAGGACCTCTTGCCCCGCCTACGCCAGATCATCGCCGAACGCGCCGCCGCCGAACGCGCCGCCCCGCAGGAGCACTCCAAGTCTCGCTATAACGAAGTGTACGCCCTTCAGCTCTTCGACCTCTATGGCGCCTATCCCACTGCCATCGGCCATACCAAAGAGTACGTCCCCTTCTTCCAGGGCTATGGCGTTGCTCCCGTCGATCCCGAACCGCTGCGCCTCTTCGACGCCGCCCAGCGCGCGCGTGAGATGGCCGCCGCCTGGGAGATCACCGAACAGTACGCCGATGGCCGCCTCGCGATCGAGCAGTTCCTGCAGACCGTCCACGACGACCACGCCACCGACATCATCGAGTCGATGTGGGGCGGGTTAGGCAAGCTTTTCTTCATTAATACTACCAATCGCGGCGCTGTCCCCAACCTTGCCGACGACGCTTTCCTCGAATTGCGCTGTCATGTCGACATGAACGGCCCCGCCCCGCTGCCGGTCGGCCCCTTCCCGCGCGGCCTCCTCGCCCTCCAACAGCAGATCCTCGACACGCACGAGCTGACCGCCGAAGCGGCCGTCACGGGTGATCGCGCGCTCCTGCGCCGCGCTCTCCTCACCGACCCCCTCGGCCACAACATCGCCGACGTCGACGCCTGCATCGCCGATCTCCTCGCAGCCGAGCGCGATGCGCTGCCCGACTATTGGTACCAGTGACGAGGATGGATTGGTGCGCCTTATGCCAAAGCGGCCAGTTCGCAGTATAATACAGTTCCGGAGCGAGCGCGTATGCAGTCGAAGTCCGCTAGCCCCACCGGTTTCGAAAGCCTGTTCGAGATGCTGCCCAAAACCTGGCCGCCTGCCGATCTCGAGCTGGTTCAGCGCGCTTACGAGCTGGCGTTCACCGCGCACAACGGGCAGAATCGCGTCTCCGGCGAATCGTACATCCATCACCCGCTGGCCGTCGCCACCATCCTCGCCGAATTGCGCCTCGACGCCGCCACCATCGCCGCAGCTTTGCTCCACGACGTGGCCGAGGATACATCCTATAACCTCGACTATATCCGTGACCACTTCGGCGATGAGGTCGCTCGCCTCGTCGACGGCGTCACCAAACTCGAGCAGATCAACGAGCTGCGCAAAGTCAATGAATCGATGCGCGATGAGAAGGCGGAGAGCCTGCGCAAGATGTTTTTGGCCATGGTCGACGATGTGCGCGTCGTCCTGATCAAGCTGGCCGACCGCCTCCACAACATGCGCACCCTGAGCGCGATGCCCGAGCATAAGCGTCGCCGCATCGCGCGCGAGACCCTCGATATCTTCGCCCCTCTCGCCAACCGTCTGGGCATCTGGCAGATCAAATGGGAGCTGGAGGATCACGCCTTCCGCTATCTGGAGCCAGCCACGTATAAGGAGCTGGCGCGCCGCATCCAGGAACGACGCCAGGACCGCGAGGAATATGTCGCTCGCGTCACGCAGATTCTACGCGAGGAACTGCAGAAGGCCGGCATCGAGGCCGAGATCAGCGGGCGTCCCAAACATATCTATTCGATTTATCGCAAGATGAAGCGCAAGGACGTCGACTTCGACCAGATCTACGATACCCACGGCCTGCGCGTGATCGTCGACACGGTGCGCGATTGCTATGCCGCCCTGGGCATCGTCCATAGTCTATGGCGCCCCCTCCCTGGCGAGTTCGATGACTATATCGCTACCCCCAAGGACAACATGTACCGTTCGTTGCACACCGCCGTGGTGGGGCCGAACGGCCGGCCGATGGAGGTGCAGATTCGCACCTGGGAGATGCACCGCACCGCCGAGTACGGCATCGCAGCCCACTGGCGCTACAAGGAGCCAGGCGCGAAACGCGACGTCACGTTCGAGAACAAGATCGCCTGGTTGCGCCAACTGATGGAGTGGCGTCAGGAGGTTACCGACGCCCGCGAGTTCGTCGACTCGATGAAGACCGACGTCTTCCAGGATCGCGTCTACGTCTTCACGCCCAAGGGGGACATCATCGACTTGCCCGCTGGCTCCACCCCCATCGACTTCGCTTACCACGTCCATACCGAGGTCGGCCATCGGTGTCGCGGCGCGCGCGTCAACGGGCGCCTGGTCCCCCTCGACTATCAGTTGCACAACGGCGAGCAAGTCGAGATCATCACCGCCAAGCGCGGCGGCCCCAGCCGCGATTGGCTCAATCCGAACCTGGGTTTCGTGAAGACCCAGCGCGGCCGCGCCAAGATCCGCCAGTGGTTCCGCCGCCTCGATCGCGATACCAACATCGTCGAGGGGCGCGCGATCCTCGATCACGAGCTGAAACGCCTGAGCGTCGAGGTCAGCTACGAGGCGATCGCCAAGCTGTTCAACCTTGATTCGGTCGACGACCTCCTCGCGGCCATCGGGTATGGGGACATCAATCCGCAGCAGATTGCCGCCAAAGTCCTGGAGGCGGAACGCAAGGATCAGGTCGCCTCCGAGCCGGAGTCGGGCGGCGAACGACCCGCGCCGGCCCTGCCGATGGATGGCGTCAATGTGCAGGGCATGCGCGGCCTCTATACGCATCTCGCCCGTTGCTGCAATCCGCTGCCGGGCGACGCCATCATCGGTTACGTCACGCGCGGCCGCGGCGTCTCCGTCCACAAGCGCGATTGCCCGAACGTCCTCCTGACGCGCGAGCCAGAGCGTCTGGTCGAAGTGAGCTGGGGGACGCACGATGAGCACGTCTATCCGGTGAGCATCATCGTGCATGCGTTCGACCGCGCAGGCCTCCTGCGCGATATCGCCGCCGTGGTTGCCGATGAAAAAGTCAACATGCGCGCCGCGCAGGCGATCACTGGCCTCAAGGACAACACCGCCATCATCACTGCGACTCTGGACGTCAGCGGCGTCATCCAACTCAGCCGCCTGCTCACCAAGATCGAGCAGTTGCCCAACGTCCTGGAAGCGCGCCGTCGCGTGGGATAGCGGATTGGGACGGCGCGCGATCTCGATACGGCCCTGTCGGATCACTCCCAGCGCGGCGCTCACCCGGCACGGGCCTACTCGATCGGCGCACCGCTGGTCGAGTAGGGCTGCGCTGAGGGCAGATTGGGACGGCGCGCGATCTCGATACGGCCCTGTCGGATCACTCCCAGCGCGCCGCTCACCCGGCACGGGCCTACTCGATCGGCGCGCCCGCTGGTCGAGTAGGGCTGCGCTGAGGGCAGATTGGGATGGCGCGCGATCTCGATACGGCCCTGTCGGATCACTCCCAGCGCGCCGCTCACCCGGCACGGGCCTACTCGATCGGCGCACCGCTGGTCGAGTAGGGCTGCGCTGACAGACTGGCGAGCGCTGGAGAAGAGACTCCGAGAGCCTGAGCATCTCAGCGTGCTATTATCCCTGTGGGAAGAACTGTGGCGTCGCAGTCGGCGGCAACTTGTCGGCGCTCCAGAACTCCTCCACCTTGAGTGTCGCCTTCTGCTCATCGAGCAGCTTACGATACGCCTCAGCCTGCCGCTGCCGCAGCGTGGCCTCGTCGATCGGGCGCGCGGAGTCTTTGGCGAGCACCTGGATGATGTGGTAGCCGTAAACCGTCTTGACCGGATCGCCGATCTGTCCCGGCTCCTGGGAGAACGCCGCCGCCTCGAATTCGGGCACCATCCGCCCCTTGCCGAACCAGCCCAGATCGCCGCCGCCGTCTTTGCTCCCCGGATCGTCTGAGAACTCCGCCGCCAGGGCCGCGAAGTCCTCGCCCGCGCGCAGGCGCGCGACCAGCGTGTTCGCCAACTCGAGCGCCTGTTCCTCGGTGCGCGGCTCCGGCGTAGGAATGGGCGTCGGCGTCGGCTCCGCGCTGTCGATCGGCGCCGGCGTCGGGGTCGGCTGTGGGGTGCGCACCGCGATCAGGATATGGCGCGCGTGCACCTGTTCCTCGGTCGTCGGCACGTCCCGGTTGACTGCCTCCTGCAGCTTTTCCTCCAGCAGTTGCACCTCGATCATGCCGCGATACTGTTCCAGCGGCATGTCGGCGATCTGTTGCAACAGGGCAGCGAAGCTCTGCTGGCCCGTCGCGTACTCGGCCGTCGTCATGATGTGCACGGTCGGCGTCGGCTGCGGGGTGGGAGTGGGTTCGGCGGGTGTGGGCGTCATCGTCTCGGTCAGGGCGAGGCTGGCGGTGAGCGTGGGGGTCGGCGTCCACGCCGCTGCGGTGGCGGTGGCCTGGGCGCGCGCCTCGGCGGTGGCGGTCGCGTCGCGTTCGGTGAGGTAGCCCTGGAAGGCGGCCACTTGCGATTGCAGCTCCGCCTCGACCTCATCGGCTGTGACGACGATGCCGCGCTGCGCCGCGGTCTGGCGGATGACCTCCTCCTCGATCATGCGATCGAGCACCTGTCTCCCCAACGTCTCGGGGGCGTTGAGCAGGGCCTCGAGCTGGCTGATCTGGGCGGCGAAGAGCGATTGGCCGTCCGTGGAGCCGAACTGCGCATCCAGTTGTTGGTACTGATCGATCTGGCGCAGGAGGTTGTAACGTTGTAACTGCACGCGACGCTGATAGTCGCGCGTGCGGATGGGGACCCCTTCCACTCTGGCGACAGGCGAGGTGGGCTTGACCAGGAACTGGTCGATGAGGCCAGCCGCAATCACGAGGAGGACGATGAGGATCACGGCGCCCGTGCCGATCAGCACGCGCCGCGATTGCTCTCTCTGGCGGCGGTTGATCGCGATCTCCTTGCGGGTCAGCTCTTGCGGTGCCTTGACACGCGGTTTGGCCATACGAATCCTCGATAGATGACAAAGGGCATAGGACGAAGCTGCCCTATGCCCTGATCAGCGACAATTGCCCGCGCCTGCTGTCGCATCGCCGTCATCAGCCTGAGCCTGTGAGTCTCACACATACGGCGCCGCAGCAGGGGGACCCTCAAGCGGGAACGTCAGCGGCTGACGCTCATCCGCGCCGCGATCCCAGCCGCACCTGCTCGCCTGTGAATGGCAAAAGCGCCATGTGGCGAGCGCGCTTGACGGCCACGGAGATCGCGCGCTGATGGCGGGCGCACGTCCCTGTCTTCCGCCGCGGGCGCAACTGGCCGCGTTCCGTCACGTAGCGGCTCAGCGTTTCGACCTGTTTGTAATCGATGGCGCGGGCGTGCTCGGCGCAGAAGGCGCACACGCGCGGCCGGCGTGGGAAGCGCCCACGGCCAGCGAGGCCGCGTCCGCCGCGGCGCGCTCCTCCCTCTGGCTCGCCCGCTCCTCCGCCTTCCTCCTCGACTCCGACGTCGTCCTGGAAATCGTCGCTATCCTGCAGATCAGTCAAGGTGATCTTCCTCCATCTGATTCAAATCGTTGCTGTACTGGGTATCCGGCGCGCGGCTATCCAGCACGATCATCTCATTGGCCACCACTTCCGTCCGGTAGTGCCGCTGGCCTTGCTCGTCGTCCCACGATCGGGTCTGCAGATGGCCTTCCACGTAGACTTTGGAGCCTTTGCGCAGGTGTTGCGTGCAGATCTCAGCCAGATTGCCCCAGGCGACGACATTGAACCACTCGGTCGCGTCGCGCCGGTCGCCGTCCGCGGTGACCCAGGTGCGGCTGGTCGCCACGCTGAAGGACGTAACCGGCTTACCACTGGGGGTGTAGCGCATCTCGGGGTCCCTCCCCAGGTTGCCAATGATGATGACCTTATTCAATCCTCGTGTCATAGCACACCACTCCGCGGATAGGGTCTCGATCAGGCTTCGGGACGGGTGACGAGATGGCGCATGATGTCCTCGCTGAGCCGGAGATTGCGCTCTAAAGCGGCCACAGCGGAGGGAGCCATCTGCAGCTTCTGGAGAACGTAGAAGCCTTCCCACTGGTTGTCGATCGGATAGGCCAGACGCCGCCGTCCCCAGGGAGAGGTTTCGAGGACCTGGCCGCCGGAGCTGGTCACCCAGTTGGTGACCCGTTCGATGGCGGCGGCGACGCCTTCTTCGTCGAGGCGCGGATGCAACAGGAACAACAGCTCGTATTCTCTCACGCTCGCTCACCAGCCTCCTTTCTTTGGGATACGCCCTCGATCAACGCCTGAGCGGTCGAGGGCAGAAAGAACGAGGGCGCAAGGCCCTCGTCGCGAGCGACACCAACTATAACATAAAGCGTGGCGAGCAGCAAATCCGCAATTGGCGCCCTCGTCGTCGGTCGAACTGCCTACACCCCACTTCTGCCAGCAATCCCCTCCTCACTAATCGATCATTGCCCGATCAATTGTCAATCGTCAATCATTAGCCGAGGTGACCGCAAAACACTCCCCTTGTCCCAGCAGACGCGCTTCCACCTCCGGCGCATGATCGCGCATCGCCTGCAGGAACTGAGCCGGATCGCCGTTGTGTTCAGCGAACATCCAGAAATGGCAGGGGATCGCCACGCGGGCGCGACAAGCGTGCGCCAGATGAGCCGCCTCCACGCCGTTCATGTTGCCAAAGGCGCCGTTGATGGGCGCGATTAGCACATCAACTCCCCGCGCGCAGATGTCTTGCCAGCGATCTGGCCGATAGGCCGAGTCCCCCACCTGCAAGATGACCCCGATGGCCTCTGGCGCCAGGTCGCCGTGATCCGCGTAGACCCCCGTCAGGCTGACCTCATCGCAATGCACTGTCTCGCCAGCGCGCAGGATGGTCACGCGCTCGGCGGCGATCCCCGCCTCGGCGAAACGGGTCTGGCAGTCAGGAGCGCCCACGAACCGGATGCGCGGGTTGCGCGCCAGGATAGGCATGGCGTCAGCGTCGAAGTGGTCCAGATGCTCATGCGTGGTCACCACCCAATCATCGTCGACCTCCTCCGGCGCGATCAGGCTTGGGGTGAGGCGCTTGAAGCCATAGAGGACGTCGCCCAGCCGGCGGGCGACCGCGTCTGTGAGATAAGGGTCGATGTAGATGATCTGGCCGTTGGAGGTCTTGTAGACGAAGCCAGCCTGGGCGATCCAGAAGATGGCCAGCGAGCCAGGCGCGACCCGCAGGTCCCGAATGCGCGCCGCCAGATTCATCGGACGCCTCCTTCATAGCCCTGGAACGTAGCCGACCCCGAATTGCCCGCCTGGCCCCTGTTTGTACCCTTCGCCGAACGGCATCCACGACGTGGTGCCGCCATCGATCACCAGCGTCTGGCCGACGATGTAGCGGGCGTCATCGGTAGCGAGGAAGACGCAGGCGCGAGCGATGTCGCGTGGCTGGCCAGCGAAGCCGACGGGGATCCCGCGTCCGACGGCTTCCGGATCGAGGTCGGGGGAAACCTTGTAGTGGCTCTCGACGATGACGGCCCCCGGCGCGATGGCGTTCACGCGCACGCCCAGCGGCGCCAGCTCGATCGCCAGGTTGCGCGTGAAGCTGACGATGGCGCCCTTCGTGCTCGCGTAGACCGTGTGCTCGCAGTAAGCCTCGAAGGCGTGCACCGATGTCATGTTGATGACGACGCCGCGTCCGGACGCGATCAACGCCGGCAGGCATTCCTGTGTGACGAAGAACATGGCGCGGACGTTGACATGGAAGAGGATGTCGAACTGTTCCACCGTCACGCTGGCGAAAGGACGGTTCATGGTGATGCCCGCGTTGTTGATCAGCACATCCAGCCCGCCCAGGAACGCGATCGCCTCGCGAGCGACGCGGCGCGCCTCTGCGACGTCGGCGAAATCGCCGCCGAACGCCTCTGCTCGCACCCCGAGCGCTTGCGCCTCTGCGACGGCCTCGAACGCGCCAACGCTGCTACGCGCATAGTGAAATGCCACGTCTGCGCCCTCACGCGCGCACTCCAGGGCGACCCCTTTCCCGATGCCGGTGCCGGATCCGGTGACCAGCACTTTGCGGCCAGCCAGGGCAGGTGATGAGGACATAGAAGACCTCCTTCTGCGAACGCGCTCTCAGCGACGCCATAACAAATGCACGCGATGCCCGGCCGGGTCGCGTTGCTTCAGGAAGACCACGCGCGCCGTTGGGGTGATCGTGGGTTCTTCCAATTCGACGCCACGGGCGCGCAGCGCGGCCATGGCGGCCTCGAAATCGCTCACGCGGATCGCCAGATGCGGCCGGTCGTCCGTCGGCTCCTTACAGGCTTCGATGCGCCCGGGGCCGCCCCCCTCCAGGAAGAAACTGCCCGGCGCTTCGGTCGCCTCGAAGCCAAAGAGGTCAGCGTACCAGGCTGCCATCTGCGCGGCGGTAGCGTCGTCGCGGGGATAGAGGCCGATGTGCTCGACGCCCTGGAATAGCCGTTCGCCGCGCAGCTCGCGGATCCAGTTTAGCGTCTGGGCGATCCGCGCGGTGACGCTGTCATAGTCGCCGGCGGCGATCAATGCTCTGGGCAGCAGGCTGGACCCGAGGCCGACGGCGGCCACGCCGGCCGCGAACCAGGCGGCCAACGTCGCGCGATCCGCCTCGATGCCTCCCGTGGGCAGGATGCGCGTCCATGGGCAAGGCCCAAGCACCTCCTTCACGAAGGCCGGCCCGCCTGCGGCGTTCGCTGGGAAGACCTTGACGATCTCGACCCCCAGCTCCTCGGCGGTGGAGATCTCGGAGACGCTGCCGCAGCCGGGCAGGTAGGCGATCTTGCGCCGATTGCAGAGGCGGGCGACCTCAGGGTTGAGGAGAGGGCCAACGATGAAGTTGGCGCCTGCGGCGATGTAGAGAGCTGCCGTCGGCGCATCGACGATCGACCCGGCTCCGATGATCAGATCGGGCGTCTCCTGGCTGCAGATGAGGACCAGCTCGCGGAAGACATCGAGGGCATGGTCGCCGCGGTTGGTGAACTCGAGCAGACGGCATCCGCTCGCAGCCACCGCGCGCGCGATCTGTCGGGCTGTCTCGACTTCCTTCTGATAGAAGATCGGCACCAGCCCTTGGGTGACGATGGTGTTCAGCACCTCCAGCCTGGAGAAGCGCGCCATTTTCCCTCCTTGCGCCTTGACAGCGCCATCCCGCCATGCTAGAATGTAGACAATTAACAATTAACCGACGTAGAATGGCGTAACAGTATCATACCCGGTTGCTGCTGTCAATTGGAGGCCCCTCCAGTTCATGGCCATCCATCCTGTACCCCGTGTCGTCGCCAATCCTTCGGCTGCGCGCGCCTTTCAGCGCGGCGTGAACCTGATTGTCGACGCCGTGCGGCCCACGCTCGGTCCCACCCATCGCCTGGTGGCAGTCGAGAGGACTGCGCGCGCCGATCCGCCCGAGATGCTCGCCAGCGCGGGGGTCATCGCCCGCCGTATCATCGCCATCGGCGATCCCGACGCCGATGTGGGCGCCATGTTCGCCCGTCATCTCATCCATAGCCAGGCCGAACGCGAGGGGGACGGCGCCGCCACGCTGGCCGTGCTGTTTCAGTCGATCTACAGCCAGGGATTGACGTATCTCGCGGCGGGCGGCAGCGTCCCGCGGCTGCGTCAGGCTCTCCAAGAGGGCGCGGAGCTGGTCGCTGCCGATTTGGAACGTCAGGCTGTCCTCATCACCGATCGTCGCTCGCTCGCGCGCGTGGCGATGGCAGCTTCCGATGACGTCGCAGTGAGCGACCTGTTGGGCGAGATCTTCGAGATGATCGGCGAACATGGCCGCCTCGAGGTCCAGTCCGGCCCGGGCCGCACCCTGGCGCGCGAGTTCGTGGAAGGTTCCTATTGGGACGGCGGTGTCTTCTCGCAGGAGATGGTCGTCGGCCGGCCGGGGCTGCGCGCTGAGGTGTGGAACCCGGCGATCGTCCTCAGCGACCTCAAGGTCGAGGAGCCTGACCATCTGATCCCTCTCCTGCGAACCGCCCTCGCTGCGGAGGCCCCTGCCCTCTTCCTCGTGGCCCAAAGCATGTCAGATAAAGCCAAGGGGGTGCTCCTGGCCAATCATCGGCCAGGGCGCTTCGAGATCGTCGCCGTCAGGCTGGAGGGGCTGTTCACCGATTTCCCTTTGTTCCTGCAGGACATGGCTCACCTCACCGGCGCCCGACCCTTCATCCAGGACGCTGGCGACAGCTTCGCAACGATCCAATCGGGCGATCTCGGACGCGCGCGCAAGGCCTGGGCGGATCGGGAGCATTTCGGCTTTGTCGGCGGCCAGGGCGACTCGCTGGCGCTGCGCGCGTGGATCGATCGGTGGCGCGCTGCCTGGGCCAAAGCTGCTGACCCTGATGAGCGGCGACGGCTGCGCGCCCGGTTGGGCCGTCTGCAGAGTGGATCGGCAGTGTTGTGGATCGGCGGCGCCACCGAGCCAGAGGTCGCACGGCGGCGTGAGGTGGCCGAGCGCGCCGTGGAAGCGGTGCGCGGCGCCCTGTGCGAAGGGGTCGTCCCCGGCGGCGGCGTGGCGTTGCTGGCTTGCCGGCCAACGCTGCGCCAGCGCTTGGCGCAGGCCGCAGATCCCGACGAGCAGACTGCCTATCGCATCTTATTGCGCGCGCTGGAGGCCCCGGCCCGTGCGATCCTCGCCAACGCCGGCCTGGAGCCTGGCGCTGTCTGGAGCGTCATGCAGGCGGCTGGGCCAGGATACGGTTATGATGTGCGGGAGGGTCGCGTCGTAGATATGCTGGCGGCTGGCATCTGCGATGCGGTCAGTGTGCAGCGTTCTGCTATCCGCCGTGCTGCGCACGGCGCGGGCGCCGCCCTGGCCCTTGGCGCGGTGATCCATCGCAAACGGCCGCCGGAGTCGACCACCCCATGAACGAGCTGCTTTCGACAGGTCAGACAATCTACGCTTTGGCGATGTCTTGCAATGGCATCTGTTTTGCCGCGCACGCTGCAGGCCTCGATCGCTCCATCGATGGGGGACACACCTGGCAGTCGGCCTACGCCAGCCTGGACGCGGGGCAACGTCCCTTCACGGCAGCGGTGGCGCTTTCCCCCGCGTTCGCCAGCGATCGAACGGTGTGGGCGGGCGTGGCGGGCGGCGTCCTGCGCTCGGATGACGGAGGCGAGACCTGGCGCGCGGGCGCCATGCAGCCGCCGCCTCTCGTCTCCAGCCTGGCCGTCTCGCCAGCCTACCCTCAGGACGGCGTGGTGTTGGCGGGTTCGCTGGAGGATGGCGTCTATTGTTCGGCCGACGGTGGGCGCACCTGGCAGTGGTGGAACTTCGGGATCCTCGACCGGCGCGTGCTCTGCCTGGCGGTGTCGCCGGCCTTCGCACGGGACGGCGTGGTCTATGCGGGCGCCGAGAGCGGCCTCTTCCGCAGCACGAACGGCGGCAAGGCCTGGCGCGAGACGGGGCTGCCGCGCGAGCTGGCGCCTGTGCTCTGTGTCGCCCTTTCGCCTGTCTATGAGCGCGATGGCACGCTTTGGGTCGGCGCCGAATCTGGCGGCTTGCAGCGCTCGCGCGATCGCGGCAGCACCTGGCAGCGCGTCGGCGCGATAGCCTTGACCGGAGCGATTAACGCCCTCATCCTGGCGCCGACCTACCCGACACCGCCGGAGTTAGGGGTCATCCACAACGGCGCCTTACTTATCTCGCGTGACGATGGGGAATCATGGGAGCAATGGGCAGCCTCGCCAGGAGCAGCGATCACGGCGTTGGCGGCGCCGGAGGGCTTGTGTCCTGGGGCGCGCATCCTGGCCGGCCTGTTCGATGGCCGGGTGGTCAGCCTGTGAGGGAGGTACCGCCAGGCTTCAGGTCGTCCTGTCCATGTGCGCGCGGTCCGCTGCCCAAAGTGCGTCAGGATGGCAACGCGGCCCTTCTGCGCTGGTCGCGCTCCCTTTCGCTATCCGTCCCCCGCGCCAGACAGGACGGTGGGCAAATGGAGCGCACGGAGCCGCGTCAGGCAGCGCGGGCTTTGTCTGCCGTCGTGTGTACTTTCACCTCACGCTCCAGGCGCTCTCCCAATGCCTCTTCTGCTACGTCCAGATCGTAATCCCGCTGTAGACCCAGCTAAAACTGCGGCGAGACCCCAAAGTAGTGTCCCAACCGCAACGCCGTATCCGCCGTGATACTCCGCTTACCCAGCACGATCTCATTGATCCGCCGTGGATGTACCCCGATGTCCAACGCTACTCGATTCTGGCTCAGCCCCATCGGCTTCAAGAACTCCTCCGGAAGCACCTCTCCTGGGTACACTGGCTGTAGCTTATCCCCGCTCCTCCTCCTCCCCTAATGATAATCCGTGACCTCCACTTCGTAGGCATCGCCATCCCGCCCTTCGAAGCAGACTCGCCACTGGTCGTTGATGCGGATGCTGTACTGGCCGATCTGAACGATTTGATCTCAAAGCCGCTGTATAACGCGCTGCGCTAAACGTCAAGCGATATACAGCACCACGGCGCTACGCGCCCACCATCCGGTAAGATAACAGGGCTGCGCTCGCCGGCTGAGACAGGCGTACGTTGATCCCTTCGCCCATCAATGTGCTCCCCGACCGCTCGCTCTCCGCTCCGCTGTCCAGGTCCGTCACAACGTACCGCGCCTCAGCGATCAGGCCGCGCAGGGCGACGCGCAGGCTCTCGTCAGGACACGCGGCGCGCCGGAAGGCCTGGACCATCCCTCGTCCCAGGTCGGGCCGGTCGAACTGCCATGCCATCCATTGATCATCGGCCAGGGTGTAGGGCGTCAGGGGGTAGTAATCGCCCAGATAGCAGTCGGCGACCTGCCGCCACTGGCCGACCAGACGACGGTAGAGGTCCCAGTCGACGTCGGGGCGACGCACGTCCACAGCGATGACGAAGGCCGGGCACTGGGAGCTGCGCGTCAGGTAGATCATAGCGCGGGGATCGTGCTGGGGGTTGTAGTAGACGCCGTGGCCGGTGTAGGGCAGCCACGACGCCAGCGCGTAGGTATGACCCTGGTTGCCGGGCGCCGTGGCGGGGTCTCCTTCGAATGACTGATAATCGCTGCGTAGAAGCGGCGCCGCGCGGCGCAGCGTCTCCAGATCGTTGCGCCGCCCGCCAGAAGCACAGGAGTCGATCAGCATCCGCGGATGGCGCCGCAGAAGCTCGTCCCAGAATGCCAGGTAGCCCTGGATGTAGCGGTTCTCGGTTACACCTTGTCGATCTTCAGCGTCGTGGGCGCACCAGAAGGGCAAAGGATCGAGGTTGAAGTCTTGCCGGTAGAGGTCGACGCCGTGCTCTTCAATCAGGCGGCTGATGTGATCCACGGCCCAGGCGCGCGCCGCGGCGTTGCCCAGGTCGAGGAGCTTCGTCCCCTGGCCCTGGCCCAAAAGCCACTCCGGGTGGCGCCTGTACAGCCAGGTGCCTGGCGTGACGCGCTCCGGCTCGAACCAGACGATCAGTCGGCTGCCGTGTGTGCGCGCGTAGTCGCTGATCTCCTTGATCCCGCGGGGGAAGCGGGTGGGGTCCGGCTCCCACGTGCCCACCTGAGGCCAGTCGTCGCAGGGATACCAGCCAGCGTCCATCCACCAATAGTCGAGGTCGATCCCCTCGCGCGCAAGGACATCAAGGAACAGGCGCTCGCTGGCGGCGCTGACCTTGAGCCCCGGGAAGAAGCCGCCGCTGCAGAAGGCGTAGAGCGGCCCCGGCGCCTGGCCGTCCGGGCGCGGCGTGTTGTGGGCCAGCATCCAGCGGCGCCACAGGTTCTGGCTGCGAACCACATCCTGGCCCGTCCAGAAAAGCAGAGCGATGAGGGGGGTGCGAATCTCCTCGCCGGGATGCAGGCGAAGGCGGACGGTCTCCTGTCCCGCGGTGAGACGCAGGCTGCGGCTGGCGTCGCGCTGGAAGGCGGCTCGCCATTGGCCCGGCCAGCCGACCGCGCAGATCACGCCGCCGTCGGACTTCTGCACATTGAAATAGGGGAAGGCAGAGTTCGTGCCGCGGCCGCCCACGGGCGCCAGGCTCAGCGCCATGTTGCGCCAGAGCTGCTGCGCGAACGGCTGATAACTATCGGCCGTGCAAAAGTCGCCGCGCTGATAGTGGAGCACGAATGCATCCCCCTCCGCGCTCGACATCTGCATATCGAGGGCGTGCAGGTCGGCGAGGAGTGGCGCGTCAACCGCGCCGTCGTTGCGCACATAGACCGTCCATTCGACCACGGGGAAGTCTGCGTATTCCACGGCGACGCAGCACACGACCAGGCCCGTCTGCGGGTCAGCGAAGGTGATGGTGCGCTCGGCGCGCCTGTCGTCGAGCGGGCGGCGCTCTTCCCTGCGGCGCCAGCCTGGCAACAAGCTGGCGGAGGGCGTCCCGCCATAGACGAATGAGAGCGGCAGGTCGCCCTCCGGCGCGAGATGCTCCGCCGCCCAGCGTTGAGCCAGGCGGCGTTCCTCTTCTGTGACCGTGATCATCGCGCGGTGTCTCCCCTTAAGTTGCCTCGAAGAGCAGCAGTTCGGAGGTGAGCGCCCCCTCCAGCCGGACGATCAGCCCGCCCTGCGTCAGCGTGAAGCCGTCCACGACGCACGAGCAGCCGCTGTTATCCCAGGTGATCCGATAGCGCTGGCCGGGATCGAGGCCACGCGGGCGCAGCACGTATTCTGGCGCAGCGGGGGCGGAGAGCTGGAAGAGGCCCACGATGCCTCGAGAGCGATCGCGCGCGGCCAGCTCGAGCACGCCCCATCCCTGCGGCTCCGGCCCATCGAAGGTCGGCGTGTGGTGATAGATGCGCCCTGTGCTCATGAACGGGCGCACAAACCCTTTGTACAGGTCGAGCATGTGCTTGATGCGCGCCGCGTGGGGAGCGTGCATGGGCAGGCCGACGGGGGAGAGGAAGCCGAAGGTGGGCCGCACGAACAGCAAGAGCCGCGTCTGGAAATCGATGTCGCCAGCGATATGCCCATCCTGGCCGCCGATCAGGCGATCGACGTATTCGGGGGGCAGCGCCATCGTCATGCCATTGGTGATGGTGAAGGCGCGCGGCGCGATCTGCCAGTCGGTGACCCAGGTATGGCTGAAGAGGCGGGTCATCCCCAGGTCGGTGCGCCCGCCGCCGCCCGCGCAGGTCTCGAAGATCACGTTGGGGAAGCGCGCCCGCAGCCGCTCGTAGATGGCATAGAGGGTCTCGTAGTAGCGCCAGTAGCCGTTCGCGACGAAGCCGTCGCGCAGGGTGTAGGAGGCTGGCCCCAGGCCGCCGACATTGTAGTCGAGGCGGAAGAAGTCCAGCTCTTGTTCGGTGATCAGCCGGACGATCTGATCTTCCATCCATCGGGCGGCGGCGGGCTGGGTAATGTCGAGCAGGCCGTTGAGCCGTCGCTGACCGTCGTAGGCCATCGCCAGCCACTCCGGATGCTCCTGCGCAACGCGGCTCTTCGGCCCGACACGTTCAGCGTCCATCCACAGCCCCCACAGCATCCCCAGCTCATGCACGCGATCGCGAAACGGCTTCAGCCCTTTGGGGAAGCGCTGGCGGTCGACCGCCCAGTCGCCGACCGTGGACCACCAGTCGCTGTGGGGAGGAGCATACCAACTGGCGTCGATGAAGAACACCTCCGCGCCCATCGCGGCGGCGTTGGCGATGGCGTGGTGGACCGCGTCGGCGGTGATCTCGATCTCTGGCCCGATGCCCGACTCGATCCAGCCGCCGCGGCCGCGCGCCTGGGGCAGGAAGACGCTGCGCCGCAGATGGTCGTGCATGGCCTGGATCCGCGGCCACTTTGACTTCCAGGGGCCAGTCCTGCGGCTGTAGGGTGCCTTCTACGCCAGTCTTCTCGGCGAAGGCCTTGAGCAGGGCATTGTAGCGCACGATGTGGGGATCATACTTGAGGCCCCACAACACCATCTTCTTGCTCGCCGTCGGCGGCGCTGCGGCGGGCTGTTCGGCAGCCTGCGGCGCGGCCGCTGGCGCGGCGGGCGCGCAGGCGGAAGCTACGCCGGCCGCGACCGCCAGCCCCATCGCTTTGAGCATCTCGCGACGCGTCAGCGTCGTCCCATTCTGGGTTTCCATGGCGCAACTCCTGATGTGTGACATCAAATCGAATGTCTGGCAGCCCGATCGCTGGCGCTGGACGCCCCTCAGCGTCGGTCCGCCGCCTTGCTGAGGGTGGCTGATCCCTCTGCCCTATGATCCATCTCAGCCGTGCACCTCTTTCAAGCGTCCAGGCGGGGCTGGTTAGACAGGAGATGGGGCTGCAGAGATGGGTGGCGTGTCGCCCCAGCCATATGCTGATCAGGAGCCGCAGCGCATCCGTAGCGCCGAACCTGACCAGCGATGCGGTTCAAGAATCGGAGGGGAACAGCTAGACAAGTCAGCCGAACTATGCTAGAATCACAGTTAACTGCAGATTGTTTACAATCTACCATAGATTCGATGGCCTGTCAAGGCCCTGAAAGGTGAATGTCATGCTCTCTCCACAACTGATTCAAGCTGCCTTGCCAGCACACAGCCAGCGTTGGGAATCGGTCGTTCATCTCTTGCGATTGGCCATCGTGACGGGCGACCTGGCCCCTGGCACTCATCTCATCGAGACCGAACTCGCCCAACAACTGAACGTGAGCCGTGGTCCGATCCGCGACGCCTTGACTCGCCTGGAGAACGAAGGACTGGTGGTCAATCAGCCCTATCGCGGTAAGTTCGTGGCCGATATCACCATCCAAGACATCAGCGATATTTACGCCCTGCGTCTGCTCCTCGAGAGCTACACCATCACCCGCATCCTGAGCCGGGGCATCTCGGAAGACGGGATCGACAGATTGCGCGAGCTGCGTCACCAGATGATCAGGGCGATCTCCCAGAGCCGGTACGAGGAGTGCGCCGACTACGACGTGATGTTCCATCGCGAGTTGGTCGCACTGGCCGGCAGCGATCGCCTGCTCCAGATGTGGAACACGCTGGCCGGCGTGAGCCACGCCTTCATCGTCGTCAATATGCGCAACCAGGCTGACATCGTTCTGGGCCTGGCCAGAGGCCATGACACGATCATCGACGCTCTGGCCTCCCGCGATGCGGCTGCCGCGCGCGCCGCCTTGGAAAAGCACCTGGGCGAGGCTGAGCAGGCGATCTTGCAGGCGCGCCACACGCAGCCACGTGAGGCTGCCGCTTCCCCAGAGCTGTGAGCTTCCCCCCGACAAGAGGAGATGATGCTCCCCAAAGAACGCGTGATCGCTGCGCTGGAGTTCTGTACCCCCGATCGTATCCCCGTCGGCGAGACCGGCGTCGATTACACGATCACCGAACAGGCTCTCGGCCGACCGACCCTCTATCGCGCCAAGTGGAAGGAATATACAGCGCTGTGGGAGGGCCGCCGCGACGAATACGTCGAATCGTGTAAGCGCGATATCGTCGACCTGGCGCGCGCCTTCGACCACGATGTCGTCCCCGTCTTCCTGGTCCCACCGCGCGGTCAGCTCCCCCCGCAGCCCGAGTTCATCGCCCCCTACCAATGGCGCATGCCGGACGGCCGCGTCTTCGCTTACTCGCCGCAGAGCGAAGGCCACCAATTCCTCCTGTCCAACCTGGATGTGACCCTCGACGAGCTGGAGGAGATCCCTGCCGTCTTCGATGAATCGCAGCTCGAACTGGTCCGCCACGTCGTCAAGGAGATGGGGGGCACCCATTTCATCCTCGGCCGTCCCGGTGATGGCATCTTCCCCCTCATGCGCTACACGATGGAGTACCTGCTCACCGCCATGATCGAACGCCCTGAAGTCGTCGAGCGTATCATCGAGATCGAGACGAAGTATTGCATCGCCGTCATGGAGGTTCTGCTCGACGCCGGCTGCGATGGCGTCCTCCCCACCAGCGATGTCGCCAGCAACCAGGGGACTTTCATGTCGCCCGCCATGTTCCGCCGCTTCCTGTTCCCCTGGCTCAAGGCAGAGTGCGACGCTGTCCATCGCAAGGGGGGATACCTGATCAAGCACACGGACGGCAACATCTGGGAGATCCTGGACATGATGATCGAGGCTGGCGTCGACGGCTGGCAGGGCATTCAGCCGCGCATCGGCATGACCCTTCCCGCCCTCCAGGAACGCTACGGCGGCCGCCTCTGCTTCTGGGGCGGCGTCGACGTCGACACACTGGTCGCCGGCGCGCCGGACGATGTCGCTCGCGAGGTGGAGGTTGCCTTCGCCAGCGCCCCACGCACGGGCGGGTTGGTGCTCACCTGCGGCAACAGCGTCATGGTAGGGGTGCAGTATCGCAACTATCTGGCGATGCTCGAGGCGGCGCGGAGGTGCAACACACGATGGCACGAAGAGGCAGCGGGTAACGAGTGACGATTGAGGAGGGAGGCGCTGTGTATACGCCGCGCGAACGTGTCTTGTGCGCTCTCGATCACGCTGAGCCTGATCGCGTCCCCATTTTCTTTGGGACTTCGGGCGTGACGACGATGTTGGCGCCGGCTTATGATCGCTTCAAGGCGTATCTGGGGATCGAGGGAGAGACGCGCGTCTTCTGGCGAGCGCTGCAATACAGCTTGCTGGACGAGGCGGTGATGGTCCGTTGCGGCTCCGATGGTCGCCCGCTGATCCCCGGCCCGGCGCCGTCTACCCTGGCCCGCGAGCTGTCGGCGGACAGCTTCGTCGACGGCTGGGGCATCGCCTGGACGTTCAACCACCACAGCGCCTATTACGAGATCAGCGCGCCGCCCCTGGCCCGTGCGACGATCGCGGACCTGGCGGCCTATCCCTGGCCCGATCTGGGCCATCCCAGCCGCTTCGAGGGCCTGAGGGAACGCGCGCGTGCGATCCAGGAGTCTGGGTACGCTGTCGTCGCCCTCAGCGGCGTCTCCCCGTTCGAGTATGCGTATGTGCTGCGCGGCGTCGAGCAGTGGTTCACAGACCTGGCCGAGGACCCGGAGTTCGCTCACGCCCTGTTGCGTACGCTGACCGATCTCATGCGGGCCGGAGTGGAGGGCCTGTTGGACGAGGCCGGCGCATTCATCGATGTGATCGTCACCGGCGACGACCTGGGCAGCCAGGCCGCGCCGTTGATCTCGCCCGCAATGTATCGCCGCCTGATCAAGCCATATCACGCCGAGTTGCTGGCGACCATTCGCGAGCGTAGCCGGGCCAGGGTTTTCTACCACTCGGACGGCGACATCTATCCTTTCCTCGACGACCTGATCGAGATCGGCGTGGACATCCTGAACCCGGTGCAGGTCTCGGCGTTGGAGATGGGGGATACGGCGCGGCTGAAGCGGGAATATGGCGATCGCCTCTCCTTCTGCGGCGCGATCGATACCCAGGAAGTGTTGCCGCATGGAACTGTCGACGATGTGCGCGCTGAGGTGCGCCGTCGCATCCATGACTTGGCGCCGGGCGGCGGCTATATCCTGGCTGCAGTTCACTGCATCCAGCCGGATGTCCCGCCCGCCAACGTGATCGCGATGTTCGACGAGGCCCAGCGCGCGGGGCGTTATCCCCTGCGATAGAGCGGGAAGTCGCTCGCGGGGCGACGCGAAAACGCACGCAGAGGGCGAGGAGAGATCATCAGTATGGCAAATTCCGTACGCCTGTTCCCCCACGACCTCACAGCGTTCTGCATTGCCGCTATGCGCCAGGCCGGACTGAGCGAGGAGGACGCTCGCCTCACAGCGCAAGCGCTCGTCATCACCGATACGTGGGGCGTCTTCACCCATGGCAGCAAGCAATTGCGCGGTCTGTTGCGCAACGTGCGCGAGGGGCGTTTGGACCCCCATGCGGCCCCATCGATCAGCGCTGAGGGGCCAGCCTGGGCGGTGGTCGATGGCCATCACGCCATGCCGCCAGCGACCGCGACCCGCGCCATGGAGCTGGCGATCCAGAAGGCGCGCGCCTGCGGCGTCGCCTATGTGGGGGTCTTCAACAGCAGCCATTTCGGCGCGGCAGGGTTCTACGCGGTGCAGGCCGCGCTGCAGAACCTGATCGGCTGCGCCTTCTGCAACGTCGATCCCGGCGTCACGGTGCCCGGCGCGCGCGGGCGCGTCCTGGGCACCAATCCCCTGGCCTACGCTGTGCCAGCCGGGGAGGAGCCGCCGGTCTTCCTCGACATCGCCACCAGCGCGGTGGCCGCCAGCAAGCTCTACGCGGCCATGGCGCGCGGCGAGCCGATCCCAGACACCTGGATGGTCGACGACGATGGCGTCCCCACGACCGATCCCACCGGCTACCCGCGGCGCGGGGCGCTCTTGCCGATGGCCGGGCACAAGGGCTACGGCCTGGCCCTCTTCGTCGAGGTGCTGTCGGCGGTGTTGACCGGCGCGGGCATCACCCATGAGGTGCGGAGCTGGATGCTGGACCCGCCTGAGCCAGCCCGCCAGGGCCATGCCTTCCTTGCCATCGATGTGGGGGCCATCATGCCGCTGCCTTGGTTCCAGGCGCGCATGGATCGGTTGATCCGCGAGATCCGCTCGGCGCCCAAGGCCAAAGGGGCTGAGCGCATCTACCTGCCTGGCGAGATGGAATGGGAACGGCGCGCAGTCGCCCTGGCCGAAGGCATCGCCTTCCCGCCAGATGTCCTCGCCAACCTGCGCGGCGTGGCCGAGGAGTGGGGAGTCGATCCTGCCGCGTTCAATTTGACCCTGTGAGGGCGCCGATGATCCATCAGCTCTTCGACCTCAGCGGCCGCGTGGCGCTCGTCTCCGGCGCCGCGCAGGGGATGGGCCGCGCGATGGCGTTGGCTTTCGCCGAAGTGGGCGCCGATCTGATGTTGGCCGACATCAACGCGGCGGGGATGCAGGCGACGGCGGAGGCCATCAGCCGCCTGGGCCGCCGCGCTGTCCCTGTGGTCTGCGATATCACGGACGTGGCGCAGATTCGCGCCCTCTTCGCCTGCCTCGATCAGGAGTTCGGCCGCATCGACATCCTGGGCAACGTGGCCGGGCCTGGCTATCTGGGGCGACCGGAGGAGATTGCCCTGGAAGTGGTCGAGCGCATCGTCTATGGCCTGGCCGTCGCGCGCTTCGCCTGTTGCCAGGAGGCTGGCCGTCGCATGCTGGCTGCCGGCAAGGGCAGCATCATCAACATCGCGTCGATCGGTGGGGTGACCGCCTTCGGCCGCGGCAACTTCGCTTACAGTGTGGGGATGGGGGCCGTCGTCCAGATGACGCGCGAGCTGAGCACGGAGTGGGCCGGGCGCGGCGTGCGCGTCAACGCCATCCTCCCCGCCCAGGTGATCAACCCCAGCCTGCACGCGCGTATCGCGGCTGACCCCACCCTGGAAGCGACGTTCCTGCGCGGCATTCCGGCCGGGCGCCTGGGGACCCCTGACGACATCAAAGGGGTGGCCATCTTCCTGGCCTCCGACGCCTCGGCCTGGATCACCGGCGCGCTCATCCCGCTCGATGGCGGCAACCTGGCCATGAACGCGGGGGGCACGCCTGGCGGATCACCAGGAACATAGGGGGAATGCCAAGTAAGGAGCAGGATCCATGTCAGCCTATAAGGTCGTCATCACCGACTTCGCCGACCCCGACTGCTCGCTCGAGGCGGAGCAATTGCGCGCCGCCGGCCTGGACGTCGAGCTGGTCTTCCCCAATGTGCGCCAGGCTGACCAGCTTCTGCCGCACATCGTCGACGCCGACGCCTTGATCGTCCAGTGGGCGAATATCAGCCGTTCGCTCATTGAGGCCATGAAGCGCTGTCGCGTCATCTCCCGCTATGGTATCGGCGTCGACATGGTCGATCTCGACGCCGCCAGCGAGCGCGGGATTATGGTGGCGAACGTGCCCGATTTTTGTATCGAGGAGGTCAGCACTCACACGATCGCCTTTCTGCTCATGCTCAATCGGCACATCTCGCTCCATGCCGGGCACGTGCGCGCCGGGCGATGGGGATCTCCTCCTGGCGGGCCGCCGGCGCGTCTGGCCGGACAATGGCTGGGGATCGTCGGCCTGGGCAACATCGGCAAGGCGGTGGCGCGCAAAGCTGGCGCCCTCGGCCTCCGGCTTCTGGGCTATGATCCCTATGTGGCGCCGGAGACAGCAGCCGCGTTGGGGGTCACCTTGACCTCGCTGGACGACTTGTTGGCGCGTTCCGATTACGTCGCCCTGCATTGCCCGCTCAACGACGAGACGCGCGGCCTGATCGGGGCTGACCAGTTGGCCCTCATGAAACCGTCAGCGTATCTGATCAACATGGCGCGCGGCCCCATCGTCGTGCAGTCCGCCCTTTACGAGGCCCTGAAGACAGGCGTCATCCGCGGCGCAGCCCTCGATGTCCTCGAGCAGGAGCCGCCCGACCCCAACGATCCTTTGCTGCAACTCGACAACGTGATCGTGACGCCGCACACCTCCAGTTGGTCGGCGGAAGCTGTGCTACAATTGCGCCGCGAGGCGGCTCGGAACGTGGTCGACGCGCTGGAAGGCCGTTGGCCGCGCTCCGTGGTCAATCGTCAGTCGCTGGGCCGCGGCTGAAGAGGGAAGTATGCCCTTCATCGGAGTCGATTTAGGCACCTCGTTCATCAAGGGCGCTGTGCTCGACCTGGATCGCTTGCAGTTACAGCATGTCCATCGGTCTCCTTTCCCGCGCCCCTTGCCCGGCCGGCCCCCCTTGCATCGCGAGTTCGATCCGTTGGAGATCGTGGCCGCCGCGCGCGAGCTGCTGGCCCGTCTGGCGCCGTTGGCCGGACCGGTCGAAGGGATCGTCATGTGCAGCCAGATGCACGGCCTGGTGCTGACGACCGAGCGCGGCGAGCCGCGCTCCAATGTGACCACCTGGCAGGACCAGCGCGTGCTTGAGCCAGCCGATGAGGATGGAACGACCTGGTTCGATCACCTGGCGCGCCAGATCACGGCCGAGGAGGTTCGTCAGCTCGGCAACGAACTGCGCCCCGGCCTGCCGATCGGCGTCCTCTACTGGCAGCGCAGGCACGGCCAGCTTCCCAGTGCCGACCTCTATCTGGCGTCATTGCCCGACTTCGTGTTCAGCTATCTATGCCAGACTCCACCCTTGATCGAGCCGAGCAACGCCATGGCGCATGGCGCGCTCAACCTGGAGACGATGCCCTGGCATAAGGCTGTCCTCGACCGGCTAGGCCTCGCTGGCTTACGCTGGCCCATCATCTGTCCGTCGGGGACGATCGTGGGACACTGGCGCTGGCGAGGACGTAGCGTGCCGTGTTACGCGCCGGTGGGCGACTATCAGTGCGCCCTCGCCGGCGCGCTGTTGCAGCCGGACGAGCTTTCCCTGAACATCTCCACGGGCTCACAGGTCAGTCGGCTACGGCCGGCGGCGGAGTTCGGCGACTATCAGACGCGCCCCTTTTTCGACGGCCAGTTCCTGGCGACGATCACGCACATCCCTGCCGGTCGCGCTCTGAACGCCCTGTTGCGCCTCTTCACAGAGCTGGCCGAGGCCCAAGGGGTGACGCTGAACGACCCCTGGGGGTACGTGGCGCAGGCGGCGGCGTGCGTGGGGCCGACGCGTTTGCGCGCCAATATCGCCTTCTTCACCAGCCCGTGCGGCGATCGCGGCGCGCTGACCGAGATGCGCGAGGAGGAGATGACGATCGGCCATGTTTTCCGCGCCGCTTTCGAGAACATGACCGACAACTACTGGGCGTCGGCGCTGCACCTGTCGCCGACGCAGGAATGGCGCCGGTTGGTCTTCTCCGGCGGCCTGGTCCAGAGACTGCCTCCCCTGCGCCAGTTGATTTGCGAGCGCTTTGCCTGCGAGCATCGCCTGTGCCCGACGGCGGAAGATACGCTGTTGGGTTTGCTGGCGCTGGCGTTGACCTTCGCCGGGCGCGCGCCGTCCGTAACCTCAGCGATGGCGGTGTTGCTGGCGCGCGCCGCCGAGGGTGCTCCCCTGGAAGCATGAGCATCCCTCGCAATCTTTGCTCCCCTATGGATTGGAGACCGCCCATGGCCGAGGACATGACCGACTTCGTGCCAGGACAACCGGCCGTCAACGAATGGTTGGCCCTCTACCGCATGATGTTGCTCATCCGGCGCACCGAAGAGCGCCTCACCAAGCTCTACGCGGCCGGCAAGATCGTCGGCGCCTGTCACACCTACGTCGGCGAGGAGGCGGTGGCGGCGGGCGTGTGCGCTCATCTGCGCCCTGATGATGTGGTCTTCAGCACCCATCGCGGGCATGGCCACGCGCTGGCCAAAGGGGTGCCCCCGCACGAGATTATCGCCGAGCTGTTGGGGCGCGCTGCCGGCTGCTCGGGCGGTCGCGGCGGCAGCATGCACCTGTTCAAGCCGGAGATCGGCTTCATGGGGTCGAGCGGCATCGTTGGCCCTTCGATCACCCTGGCTGCAGGCGGTGGCTACGCGGCCAGACTCCTCGGCAACGATCGCGTGAGCGTCGCCTTCTTTGGCGATGGCGCTGTCAACAACGGCGCGTTCCATGAAGGGTTGACCATGGCCGCGGCCTGGGATCTGCCCGTGCTTTTCGTATGCGAGAATAACCTCTATGCTACCGAGGTCCCTTTCGCCGAGGTCAGCCGCAATCCGAGCGTGGCCGATCGTGGGCGCGCTTATGGGGTGCCGGGCATCGAGGTGGATGGCAACGATGTGTTGGCTGTTCACGCCGCCGCGGGCGAGGCGGTCGCGCGAGCGCGCGCGGGCCGTGGGCCGACGTTGCTCGAGTGCAAGACCTATCGCACGCGCGCACATGCCGAGGGGATGCGGGATAGCGGCTACCGGTCGCCCCAAGAGGTCGCCGCCTGGCGTGAACGCTGTCCGATCCAGCGCTTCCGGCAGGTCCTGTTGACGGCGGGGATCGCTGTCAGCGCATTGGAGGCGCTCGACGCCGAGGTCCGTTCGCTGGTCGATGAGGCCGCGTCTCTTGCCGAAGCCAGCCCGTGGCCGGAGCCTTCCACGGTCACCCAGCACGTATACAGTCAAGAGTGAGGGGCGCCATGCGCGATCTGACCTTTGTGGAAGCCGCGCGCGAGGGATTGGCGGAGGAGATGGCGCGCGATCCGCGCATCTTCGTCATCGGCGAAGGGGTCGGCCCGCGCGGGGGCAATTTCAACACCACGACCGGCCTCTTCGAGCGCTGCGGCCCCATGCGCCTGCGCGATGCCCCCATCGCCGAGCGTGGTTTCACGGCGCTGTGCACAGGCGCCGCGGCCACCGGCGCCCGCCCTGTTGTTGACTTCATGTTCATTGACTTCCTGAGCGACGCTTTCGGCGACCTCTTCAACCAGACGGCCAAGCTTCAGTGGATGAGCGGCGGCCGCATCAAAATGCCGATCGTCTTGCGCGGCTGCGTCGGCGCGTGGCCAGGTAACGGCGCCCACCACTCGGGCAATTACTATCCCTTCTTCGTTCACATCCCGGGCTTTCGCGTCGTCGTCCCGACGACGCCGGCCGACGCTAAGGGGCTGCTCAAGACCGCGTTGCGTTGCGACGACCCCGTGCTCTTCCTCGAGCACAAGGGAGTGCTCATCCTGCGCGGGCCGGTGCCTGACGATGAACACCTGGTGCCCTTTGGGCAGGCAGCCATCCGTCGTCCCGGGAAGGACCTGACCATTTTCGCGATCGCTTTTATGGTCCATCGCGCTTTGGAGGCCGCGGAGATCCTGGCGCGGGAGGGGATCGAAGCGGAGGTGATCGACCCGCGCACGTTGGCGCCGCTCGATATCGAGACCGTGCTGGCCTCGGTGCACAAGACTGGCCGCCTCCTCGTGGTGGATGAGGATTTCGCGCCGTGCGGGATGGCCGCCGAGGTCGCCATGCAGGTCATGGAGCGCGGGTTCGACGACCTGGACGCGCCGGTCAGGCGCCTGACCGGTCTCTTCGCGCCCGCGCCTTGCAGCCCGGCGCTGTTCGAACCTGTGACGCCCAGCGCAGCGGCCATCGCGCAGGCGGCGCGCGAGCTGCTCGCAGAGTGAGGGGACGATGCCGTTCGAAGTGTTGATGCCGCGTTTGGGCTGGAACATGGAGGAGGGCAGCCTGGGCGAGTGGCTCAAGAAGCCTGGCGAGCATGTCGTCGCCGGCGAGCCGCTTTTCACCGTCGAGGGGGACAAAGCGCTCCAGGAGGTCGAGGCGCTGGAGAGCGGCATGCTCTACATCCCGCCCGACGCGCCGGCCCCTGGCGAGGTGGTCCCGGTCGGTGCGCTTCTGGCTTACCTGCTCGCGCCGGGCGAGGAACCGCCGCGCGCGGCGGCAGGATCGTCCCTGGCCGCATCCGCGCCGTCGCCCGAGGCTTCATCGGAAGCGGCGTCGCAGCCAACGCGCGCGGCGCGTTGCGCGCGAGCTGGATGTGGATTGGCGCCAGCTTCGGGGCAGCGGCCGCCGCGGGCGCATCGTCGAGCGCGACGTGCGCCAGGCCGCGGCGCGCTCCAGGCCTGCCGCGCGCATCAGCCCGCTGGCCCAACGCATGGCCGCCGACCTCGCCATCGATGCGGAGGATCTGGCTGCGCGCGCGCCTGGCAAGCGCATCGAGCGCGCCGATGTGATCGCAGCAGCGACCGCCGCGGCGGCGCCCCCTCCCGCCGTCAGACAGCCCCTCTCTCCTACGCGGCGCCTCATCGCCGAACGTATGCTGGCCAGCGCCCAGACGACGGCGGCGGTGACGCTGACCACCGAGGCTGACGCAACCGAGCTGGTGCGGCTGCGCAAACAGCTCAAAGCAGATGGGTGGGAGCCGGTCCCCTCGTACAACGACCTGCTGATTCGGCTCGTCGCTCAGGCGTTGTTGGAGCATCCTGACCTCAACGTCCGCCTCGACGGTGACGTCATCGTGCGGCCGGCCACGATCGACATCGGCCTGGCCGTCGACACCGAGCGCGGCCTGTTGGCGCCGGTGCTGCGCGATGTCGCCAACAAGACGGTGCGTCAGATCGCGCACGAGTCCGCGCGCCTGATCGAGCGGGCGCGCACGGGGCAGATCTCAGCCGCTGAGCTGAGCGGTGGCTCCTTCACCATCACCAACCTGGGGATGTACGAGATCGACGCCTTCACGCCGATCATCAACCTGCCCGAATGCGCCATCCTGGGCGTGGGACGGATCGTCCCCAAACAGGTCGTGGTCGACGTGGAGCGCGAGCAGGTCGCGATCCGGCACATGGTCTTCCTCAGCCTGACCTTCGACCATCGCCTGGTGGATGGCGCGCCGGCGGCTCGCTTCTTGCAGCGCGTCAAAACCTTCGTCGAGCGCCCCTATCTGTGGCTGATGGGGTGAGCGCCTACCACCCACGCGGCACGGGGTAACAGCGAAACTCCTGCCGGCTGGCGAAAGCGTCCCACTGTTGCGCCATCTGTTCGACCACCGTCGCGGGGCGGCCGCGCATCTCGTAGCCGCGATGCTGGCCGCGCGTCACCAGCCGCGGCTGCCAGGCGGTCCCCTTGCAGTAGGTATAGTAGTCGCGGAATGTCCGGTAGTGGACCTCGATGTCGGCGGCTGGCGTTCGGGTCAGGGGCGAGGCGGGATCGAGCGTGTGGCACGAGTTGAGCATCCGCAGAAGCTCATGCGGGTAGACAGCGCCGATCTGCTCGGCCAGAGCCAGGGTCTGGGCGAACGTCGTGGGCGTTTCGCCGGGGAGATTCAGGGAGAAGTAGACGAAAATCGGGATCTGGTGGGCGCGCAGCACCTCCAGCACGCGCCAGAGACGCGCGTTGCTGAAGAACTTGCCGTTGCGGCGACGCACAGCCTCATCGCCGCTCAGCGGCGAGATGGCTACCTCCGTGTGCGCCAGGTCGGCTGCAGCTACGAACGCCTCCAGGAACTCGTCGGAAGGCAGTTGGAAGAACTCGTTGTATAGGCCAAGGCGCACACCGCGCTCGCGCAGGCGAGCGAACAGCTCGCGCCAGTAGGCGGGCGGGGTCATCGCCGGGTCGAGCGCGAGCGACACCTGGTGGTAGCCGTCCGCCTGCAGGCGGGCGATATCGTCGACGACGCGCTCCGGCGTGCGCAGGACCAGCCCCCCGCGATCGGCCAGCCGCGCGTGAGCGTCGCGGCCTCCCCCGCAGAAGATGCAATCGAAGACGCAGCCTCGACCGATGCTCAGCCAGTGGCCTTTGAGGCGAGGCGCTTGCAGCGCGACCACGCCGGCGCCGGAATACTGCAGCGCCGCGTACTCCGCCTGATGTCGCAGCCAGTCGGTTGCCACGAAGTCGAGCGCGTCGAGGTCGGCCGCGGTCGCCGTGTAGCGCAGGGGGGTCTCGTGGACCTTGCCGCGCTCTCGGTAGGTCAGGTTGGGGATACGATCGAGAGGCGCAGCGCCGCTGGCGCAGTACAATTCGGCCAGACGGCGCAACGGCTCCTCGGCGTCGCCGCGAATGATGTAATCGATGTCGGGATTGAACTCCAGGATCTCGCGCGCGAAGTGGGAGGCGGTCAACCCTCCCAGCGCGATGGGCGTGTAGGGCCACAGCGCCTTGACCGCGCGCGCGACCTCGAGCGCGCCGAAGCAGTGCTCGTACCAGTGGAGGTCGATGAGCACGAGTTGGGGGCGCGGCCGGGCGCGCAGCCAGGCAATGAAGTCGAAGGTCGGCTGGCGCAGCAACTCCAGAGGAAGATTGAGGGCGCCTACCGACCATCCCTGGGCGCGCAGCAGATTGAGCAATCCGACCACACCCACCGGCAGGAAGGCGTAAGGAGGGCTGGAGACAAACTGATCGTAGCGGGCGGTCGGCTCCTGCTTGGCGGGGTGGATATAGAGGATATCGCACGGGGGTGCAGAAGTCGGCATCGGAGTTCACCTTTGCACGATGGGATTCGAGCGACGGCCGAGCTGGCCAACGGGCAAAGGGATGATGTTCATGGCGCGTCCTATCGCTTCACCGCCACTCGATTCGTTGCCGCGGATGTGTCGTCGATTTGCTGTAACGGATGCCTCACCGCTTCGTTATCGACGCGTTGCCCCATTCGTTGACAGGGGAATGATCCGGCACGCATCGGGGGTCAGTGTGGCACCGTCATAATAATAGAAACATACCATATCGCCGATGCGCAGCCAGAGGGAGCTGCCTTTGGGCAGAGGGTGCGGGACCTCGGCGACGGGGACCCCCTCCGGCCCGATCTGCTGCATGGCTTCGACGACCCCTGAGCAGCTCACGCAGGCGCCGGTCGTCAATTGCACGCGGATCTTGTCAGCGGAAGTCCCCAACGCGGCGGCCATCTGCTGCGCCGCCGCGTCGAGGCTCGTCGTCTTCTCCAGGCGAGCGTAGACCGCCTGGCTGTCGATTGGGGTGGGGGATGCCGCGGACGTGCAGCTCAGCAGCCCAACGACGATCACGCACACTACCAGCCCACGCATCCCCATCTTGCCCTCCCGGAGCGCTACTGGCAGCGCACCACTGCGCCGCTGGTGAACGACTTCACCGTGTCGAAGACGATGCCCAATGACTTGATGTTGTCCTGGCAGACCGTCGCTGGCTTGTGGCCCTGCGTCACCGCCAGGTAGAACTCATGCAAGAGGTACGCCTGCGCGAGGAGCGGGCAATCGACGGGCGGCACGGCTACCGCTTCCTGGCCAGTGAGTTGCGTGAATACATGGTCGTTCTCCAGGGCGATCACCCCCTTCTCGCATTCGAAGCGCCAGTTGGCGTTCCACGGCGTCTCGCGGCCGGTCGAGCACCACGAGCCGTTGTAGGAAGCGAAGACCCCGTTGGCGAATTCGAGGATCACGGACGCCGAGGCGTCGCCGCGGAACCAGCTCCAGGGCGGGTTCCAACTGCGCCCGAAGATCGAGACGGGGTTGCTATCCAGGAAGAAGCGCAGCATATCGAAGTGGTGGATCGACATGTCGATGATCAGCGGGTAGGGCATCTCCTCGCGGAAGCCGCCGAAGTGCGGCCCCTTGAAGAAGTCGATCGTGACCGCGCCGACCCGACCCAATTCGCCCCTGGCCAGCGTCTGCTTGAGGGTCTGCGCCGGGGCGCTGTAGCGGTAGTTCTGGGCCACCATGTGCAAGACGCCGGTTTCGTTGGCCTTGCGCACGATCTCTTGAGCCGATTCGAGGGTATCGGCCAGCGGCTTTTCGGAGAGGACGGGGATGCCTGCCTCCAGAGCGGTGAGCGAAACCTCGCGGTGGAAGCGCGGCGGCGTCACATCGATCACGCCGTCGGCTTTGACCGCGCGCAGCGCCTCGGGCAACGACGAGAAGATCAACTTCGGGTCGAGGCCGTACTTGGCGGCCTGTTCCTGGGCGATGGCCGGGTTGATCTCCACGAAGCCAGCGAACTCGACCTCGGACGACGCCTGGACCGTGCGCAGCCAGACGTTGCCCATGCCGCCGATCCCGACCTGGATCACTTTCATCATAGGAGACTCCCTTCTCGGCAAACAGGATTCTGCTGCGGCGCCCGATCACCCCTTCACGGCGCCGCTGGTCATACCTTCCACGAAATAGTACTGCAAGGCCAGGAAGATGATCGCCACTGGGAGACCGGTGAAAGGCAGTAGAATCTAATCTAGCAAGGCGCCAGTGTCGCATAGCTCGCCGGGCGCAGCTTACGCTCGATAATCACCTCACGTATCGCCGGGCTGAGCAGGGCGGCCAGGTCGTCCGGGTTGGGGCCGAGAGCTTCGCCCGACGCTTCCAGGGATGGATGAAAATACAGCTCGGCCGTCGGCGCCGTCAGCTCACGCAGCGCCCGCACGACGTAGTCCTCACGCATCTGGCCGCTCTGCATCACCCCGTAGACGCGATCGACCACTGCCAGCCGATTGCTGCGCGCGCGGCGCGCGCACCAACGGCACACCAGGGCCAGCGCCAGGCCCCAGGCGATCTTGGTCGCAGCGTCGCGACGATCGTAGCGCAGCGCCAGCCACAGGTCGTCACGCGGCACGCGCACGCCGCGCGCCCCATAGCGTTGCGCCAGGGGCAGCAGCAGGTTGAAGATCACCGGATGCACGTGCAGATGATGGTGCCCATCTACGTGCGCCAGCGGCAGCCCCGTCGCCGCGAAACGCTCGAACTGGGCCGCGATCTCGCGCGCCAGCTCGCGTCGTGCTGCGCGCAGAAACGCATACCGCAATCCTGCGCGCAGCGGATCCTCGGCAAAGCGGCCCCCAGCGTCCACCAGGTGGGGGACCTGCTGCGGACTCAACGCCGCGCGCCCCCCCGAGACGACCAGGTGCAATCCCACGGCCAGGGTCGGCGTGGCGCGCGCCAGCGCCACAGCCTCCGCAAACGCATCGCCAGTCACCATCAGGCTGGCGCTGGTCAACACCCCCTCGCGATGCGCGCGTATGATCGCTGCATTGATCGCGGGCGAGCGCCCGAAATCGTCGGCGTTGAAGATCACCTGCGCCGTCGCTATCCTGGCTTGCCCGCGCCGGCCCTGGAAGATCCCGTTCAAGTGGCTCAGCGTGTTCGCTGCAGGATCGGCGCCAGCTCGGCGGCCAGGGCGTCCTCGTCCGCCAAATCCAGGGCGACGTCAGCGAACAGATACCAGCGCTCGACATAACTCAACGACGCCCCTGGCTCCAGCCACGTCAACGGCCCCAACGTCTCCAGCTCCAGGAAGCGCTCGTTCGTGTAGCACTCGATGCTGCAGCCATTGTCAGGGTAGCAGGCGCCTGGCTGGTAGTCAAAGCGTTTCACGAAGAGCAGGCCAGCGTTCCAGTAGGCGCACCATCCGTCGCTGCCGCTGATGCCGAACTTGGTCGGTCCGGCCTGCGGGTCCTGGCGGAGCAGCACGAAACGGTTGCCCCAATGCCAGCGCGCGTCCGCCATGTCCGTGTACGGCCACAGGGAGATCACACGGTTCGGCAGCAATGCTTTGCGGTCGGCTGCCTGCGGTTGCGGTACGATCGCCACCCCGCGCGCGGCCATCACGCTCAAGGCCCACGGCGCCAGTTGGATCGTCCACGCCCCGGCGTTCTGCAGGGTGTGGGTGACCTCGAAATGGCCGTCCGTCAAGGCAACGGTGAGCGTCTTCTGGATGTTGTTGACCTTCTCGAGCGGCGGCGTCAGGGTCAGGGTGTCGCCCGTCGCGTGCACCTGGACCGGCTCGTTGTCCGGATAGTAGGAGCGAGGATTCACCTCGGGCGCGTGCCAAAAGCGATGGCCGACGTAGAGTCGCCACTCGTTGCCGCCCATCAGCCCCATCTCCTCTTCCAGGCCGCCGAAGGCGTTGGGGCCGCCCACCATGGCTAGCCGTGCGATGCGGGGGCCAACGTCGCTGGTGGCGACGATCTCGATAGCGCCGTCGCTAAGCCGATAGCAGTTCGGCCAGCCGCCGTACGCGATGCGTTCGATCATGCGAGCCTCCTTGGAGTGCGAGGAATCTGGCGAATTTCCTCCCCATTATACATGATGGCGGGGACGTTGCCATGCGACATCCCGTGCTATCGACGCTGCCCCTGTTGACGGAGCATGTCGTCCAGACCGATATACGAACGCACCGCGCCCTCTTCGATGTGCCACACCCGCGTGGCGAAGCGCTCTACGAAGTAGCGATCGTGGACGGCGGCGATCACCGTCCCCGCGAAGTTGGCCAGCGCCTGCTCGAACGCCGTGCGCGAGGGGATGTCGAGATGGTTGATCGGCTCGTCGAGCAACAGGAGATTGCATCCCATCGCTACCAGCCGCCCCAACGCCAGCCGCGCGCGCTCGCCGTAGCTGAGGCTGCCGATGGGGACGAAGACCTCGTCGCCTGCGAACAGGAAATAGTGAAGAAACGACCGCACTTCCGTCTCAGATAGCGGCGCGATCGCCCGGATGGTCTCGAACGCCGTGCTCTGTGGGTCGAGGATCTCTTGTTTTTGCGCGTAGTAACCAGGCCGCACGTT
>FWWM01003233.1_pt1 | contig 41211 bp, 40 predicted proteins | sample 2228351 | NCBI WGS metagenome assembly FWWM01 (sample SAMEA103939774, study PRJEB20133) | metagenome
TATTAATTTTTAAAAGATTTTTGTTACTTCTATCTCAGTGTAAGGCTGACGGTGACTTTTCTTTTTACGGTAGCGGGTTTTGGGGTGGTAGCGGAAGACGATTTTCTTTTTGTCTTTACCAGAGCCCAAAACTTTTGCTTCTACTTTAGCGCCCTCTACATAAGGGATGCCGATTTCCACGTTTTTTTCATCGGCTTTAAGGAGAACTTTATCAAAAATTGCGGTTTGGCCTTCTTCAACTCTTAATTTTTCAATTTTTAACTTGTCTCCAGCAGAAACTTTATATTGCTTGCCGCCGGTCTCAATTATTACAAAAGACATGTAAGCCAATATACCAAAACGTCGTCAAAAACACAACCCCCGGCCACGTCGGGGCTGTGTTTTTAATTTAATAACAATTTGAACTATCGCTCGGTGTGTTCTCTTAACTTCGAGATAAGATGAGCTGCGTATTCCTTACCGCCTAAACCAAACCCAATCCCGCCGGCAAGAGCGAGCATTGCTACAAAGCCGGTAACAATGGAATTGAGGATTGAAACAGCAATCCCAAGTTGGGCAAGAGCCGCAAAGAATCCGAAGATTACCACTGCCCACCACGTAAGCGAACCTAAAAAGTTTGCGGCATGGAGTCGGGCGCTTTTGACAGAAGCCCTGACCAAATTTCGAAGAAAATTACCAACCACCACTGCCGCAAGCATAATTAAGACCGCGCCAATTACATTCCGACCGATAAAAGCCGCAACCTCTTTTAAGAAGTTAGAGAGGGTGAAAAGCCCAAGGATATCAGTAGCCGCCAAAAGGAAAACCACTACCAAAAACCAGTAAACCAACCGACCCAAGAATCTGCCGCTGTTTAGGGAAAGACCGGCTCTTTCAAAGTATTCTTCCACACCCAAGCCAATAAGAAGCTTGTCAAGTTTGATCACTCCAACTACTCTCTCCACAAGCGCACCCAAACCGGAAGCAACAATCAAACCGATGATAAGAACAATAAGCGCACCAACAATGTCGCCCAAAACGTTTATCGCACCGACCCAAAGGTTCTGGAGAGAAGTCACTATGACCGATACCCAATCTTGAATAACCATATCAATTTAATAATTAGTAATCGACCTTTTAGCCTTAACTGTTTTTTTATTATATCATATCTTTACATGAAATCTTTCCACAGCCCTAAAAAACTTGAGCTGGAATTATTATTTATAACTTTGGTCATGGTTATAGGCCACGCTCTGGGTTCTTTTCTTGAGTGGTACCAACGATACTTCTTTCTTGATATAATTACTCACTTTGCGGGCGGTATCTGGATTGTTTTCGCCGGATTTTCATTGGTTCCTTTCTTTCACCGCTTCAAGGATAAGAAAAATTTTATCGTCTCCCTTGCAATTTTTGCGCTTTTTGCCGGTGCCCTGTGGGAACTTTTTGAATTCTCACTCGACCGCTATACCTCCGCTGTCTGGGGTTATAAAGCTCATTTTCAAGGCTCACCCCTTGATACTGTTTCGGATTTATTGATTGACACTTTAGGCGGTGCAGTGGGCGCTTTCTACCTCAAAAAACAGGATTAATTTTCTGAAACAACGCCCTATCCTGCTCCCGAAGCGAGTCTAAAATTTTCATCTCCGGATCAATAGCAATGGTTTTGCCAAGATACTGACCGGCAGTAAAATTCGGCAGGAGAACATAGTCGGCTCCCATGCCGTAAAGGACTTGAGCTTCCCTTTCGGTTTCAGCTCTTACCACTACTTTCGGTTTTTTTGTAAATCTTCTTAATTCTTCAAGAATGACGGCATTATCTTCAAAATCAGGACTGGTTGAAACAACTAAGGTTGCTTTTTTTAAATTTACTCTTTCAATAACTTCGCGGTCGGTGATATCGCCAACGAAAGCGTCAAAACCGCGGCGAGAAACTTCCTTTACCGCTTCCGGGTCAAAATCAACAATCAAAAGTTTTTCTTTAGGCAGATTTTGAGCAATACTTCGGCCGGTGCGGCCGACGCCAATAAGAACAACCGGTTTATTAAATCCTCCGGCAGTTGCCATCTCTTCTTTTGTTTTGCTCCGTTCAAAAACTGAAAGTATGCCCGATAAAACTTTAAAAATCTTTGGAGCGTGAATTATAAGATAGGTAGAAAGAGTGATGGTAATGATACCAACAGCAGTAATCAAAGCGACCACTCCTTCGGTAACATGTCCAAGTTTAAAACCAAGGGCAGCAAGAATTAGACTGAATTCGGAAATTTGAGCGGTGGTAACGCTTGTCAAAAAACTGGTTCGTTTTCGGTAGCCCATAAGTCCCATAATTACCAGAACAACCAGAGGATTGCCGATTAAAACAAACAAAGAAAAGACGATAATAGGAAGGGTAAGACCACTGAAGTTGGTAAAAACAATTGAGGAACCTAAAATCACAAAAAAGATCAGGATGAAGAAATCGCGGAGGGGACGAACCCGACTCGCAATCTGGAAATTTTCCGAAGAGTTAGCAAGAGCCAAACCAGCAAGAAGTCCGGCAATCTCTATTGAAAAGCCGATTTTAGAAATTGCCGCGGCAAAAAGAAAGACCCAGGCTAAACTGGTAAGAAATAAAAGTTCGTGGGAACGAACGATTTTATCAAAAAGCCAAGGAAAAAATCTTTTTGAAAGCCAAAATACCAGCACAAAAAGAATCAGACCCTTAATAAAAGCAAAAAATAAACTGCCAAAAACAAATCCCTGGCCAGCCTCTACCCCGGCAAGAAGAATCAAAATCAAAATCGCGATAAAGTCCTGAACTAAAAGATAGCCAACACTAATGCGGCCGTATAAACTCGAAAGCTCTTTTTTATCAGAGAGAAGTTTTACAACAATGATGGTGCTTGAAAAAGTAAGGGCAAGAGCAATATAAGTGGCGGCAAGCGCCGAGAAACCGAGTTTCAGCGCGATCAAAAATCCCAAAGCAAAAGTGAAAATAATTTGACCTAAGCCCACTAAAACTGATGCTTTGCCGAAGATCCTTAAAGATGTGTAATTAAGCTCAAGACCGACAAGAAAAAGCAAAAACATTATTCCCAAATCGGAGAAAATCTGAAAAGTTTCCTTATTGGCTAAATTGAAAAAATCAAAATAAGCAATGAGAGCGCCGGCCGCAAGATAAGCGAGGATTATCGGTTGGCGTAGTATCATGGCAAGAATGCCAAGCAGGGAAGCTGCCAGCACCACAATCGCAAGTTCCACTATTCCTGTAGCCATCTTTCGTTTAATAATAACATGAAAGGTGATTTTTTTGCGAAGCAGTGCTGCTTTCTGCGGCACGCCGGTGGTCAGTTATTTTTTAGCAAAAAATAAAGGTGGAATTGTCTAAATACACCAGAACCAGCCGTTCTGTTTCTGGAGAAGTCAATTTTGAGGACGCTTTCAGCCGCCAAAGAAAAAATCGGTTAATGTTCAAAATTTTCAATCAATCAAAATGTCAGATTTTGGTGGACCTAGGCGGAATCGAACCGCCGTCTCAGCAATGCGAATGCTGTGTTCTGCCACTGAACCATAGGCCCTTTGATGGCTTTGACGAATTTGTATATAAGGCAGAGGATGAATTTTTCAATTTGTCCAAGAGCGAAGCGATTGGTTACAAATCGCAATCACCCACAACTTGAGTGTTGCTGGCTGGCATATTGCCACTATCCTCCAGACTCTTTCTCAAATCTTACGAGAATACCAAAAGATGCGCAACTTCTTTTGATTGTTGATATTGTTTTTGGCGCACCATATTGTAGTCAACCTTCATCAAAACCCCCTCGCCACCATAAGCTAAAACCGCCGGGGGTGTTCTGCCACGAGGTTAAAATTCTTGATTTAAACTCAAGGTAGAATTTCCACTGAGTTTTTACCGTAGAGCAAACCCTTCTACAAGTTCATTTGTTAAAGTAAAGTATAGAAAAATCGGTAAAATTTTTAAACTCGCCTTCCTGAACTTCGGTCTTGGAAACTTTAGCAAAAAGCGGTCCCCGGCGGCACCACGCTAAAAATTTTTCCAAAAGCTCTTCTTCGCCTTCAACTTCAAGATAAACTGAACCATCCGGCTCGTTGCGGACAAAACCAGTGAGGCTGAGTTTTAAGGCAAGACGTCTTGCTGAGTAACGGAAACCTATACCTTGAACCCGACCGAAAATTTTAATGTTTAAATGCTTTCTCAATTACTTTGATTATCAAACAAAAATACAGCGGCGGCAACAACAGTAGTCCAGAGACCGTTTTTGTCGCCTTCAGCCGACTGGGTAATGTTGGTGGTACGATAAATCTTGCCCGAGGCCTTGTAAACCTGCTCCCGTTCATCCCAAGCCGCTTCAGGATCAAATTCCACGCCGCTTGTGGTAGCAAGCATCGTCGCTGCCAAATCTTCAGCATATTCGCCGCATTTTTCTGCTGTCTCACCAAAAGCATGATGTTCTGAAAGATAACCGTAACTTAGAGGATCAGCTGGTTGGGCCAGACCAATGGAGGCTGCTATTAACCGGTTTGGTTCATTAGTGGCATTTTTGGCCATCACGCAGTAGACAATCTGACCAGCCGAGAGAAGTTTTTTACCCTCTTCCCGGCTAATTCTTTTGCAAGTCGGCGGAAAAATTGAACTGACATGAACAATATTATATTCAGCAATACCCGCATCGCGAAGAGCCATCTCAAAGGACTGCAAGTATTCTTTATGCCGGCCTACCCCTTTGGTAAAAAACATTTTAGTGGGAACTAAATTGAGCATAAATGCTATTTTAACATATAATATTTGGGGGATGAACAAGAAATCAAAATTGGCCAAGAAAAAACACCGGAAGAAAAAGGGCAGGAAAGTTAAGTTGAGATACCGATGACTGGTCGGGGGAAAAACCCCGAACTAATCCGACCGTAGTCGGATTCTAGGGCGCAGCTCTAACTCTTTGTCGTAATTACTGAACGAATCGCGAACCTACTTTGAACGGCAAACGGACTAATTGCCGCGCCGCAGGCGCGGTAGACCCACCCACCACCCAAAACGGGCAAGGCGGGCCCCATAGCAAAACCTTCGGTTTGCTACGGGGTAAACAAAAATTCTCCTTTTTGCTTGCCCCGTAGGAAGTGCGAAGCACTTTCCTTCGGGGCCCGCTCCCCTTGCCCGCTTCGCGGGCGAGCCGCCGCTAAATTATTTCTTTCTAACAACTACCCTTTTCCCCTGAATCAATCGTATATTCCTTTCTTTTGCATACTCTTTCGCCGGCTCAGTAAATCCTTTCTTGCTAACTACCTCATTTATTCCCTTGCGAGCAAGTTTAATAAGTGTACTTCTATCAACAGGGCGAGTCCATCGCTTAACTTCACCCTTTCTCCCACCTTTTACATAATCGGGTGAGCCGGGTCCTCCTTGAGGATAGCCGTACTGACGAGCTTTAACTTTTTCGTAGTTGTAACCTCTCTGTTGCGATTTCCTCATACGTTTATTTATACCTCTGCCACTTTACTTTTGTGGCATTTTTAGAACTTTCGACCCTGTCATCTGGTCTTTTACCAAGATTAAGTGCTTCAATCATCTCAAAAAGAAATTTAAATTTTTGGGTCCGATAAAATTTTCAACCTCTATCTCTAAAATAACATCTTAAATTTTCTTTCACCCAATCATAAATATCTATCTCAAGAAATTCTAAAAAATCTTTGAAGTCTTTTTCAGTAAATTTTATCTCATTCTCCTTACAATATTCTTTAAAAATTTCTTTAATTTCTTTTTTGTAATCCATATTTATCTTTTCCAAATAATATGGCTGTTAATGTTGTACTTCTCGTAAGTTTCTAAAATTTGGGCGCAAAACTCCTTTAACTCCTTATTGCCTTCACTTTTCGCTAATTCATAAAGACGAATAAACATTTTCTTTCCGGTTTCTGTTTGTTTTAGAGTTTTCTTTATAAAATTATGTTGAGCGCATAAAGTTTGTCCATTTTCTATTGTAGATTTTCCGCCAAGATATTTTGGTCTGATATGATCAACTTGTAATTCGACGCCCTCTCTTTTACCTCTTCCACAAATAACACATTTATAACCATCTCTTCTTAAGATCGTCTCTTTCTGTTCCGGGGTAAAATCTTCTAACTCTCTTTGTTTAACTGCTTCAGAGTCATAACGATAAATTCCCTTTTTCACTTTTATTAAAAATCCCTCCTCATGTAAACTTCTAATTGACCGCCAGGTATCTCTCGGCTTCTTGTTGTAAAGTCGTTTATATCTAGCTTCTACCCAGTCAACGACTGGACCGTGGGGCATATCTTCTTTTGGGTGTGCCTTAAAGTATTCAATAAGCAAATCTCTAATTGATTTATTCTTTTTTTTCATAATTTGTATTTAAGTTAATAAACTGGATTGACTTATTTTTGCCTCTTGTTGTAATCGTTTAATCGCTAAATCACAATATGCCTTATCTATCTCAACCCCGATACCTTTTCTATTGTTAAGATATGAAGCAATAAGCGTAGTTCCGCTACCTAAAAACGGGTCTAGAACCGTATCCCCGACAAAAGTAAATAATTTTATACAGCGTCTCGGTAATTCTACGGGAAACGGAGCTGGATGACCTACTCTTTTTTTACTTTCTCCACTAAAATTCCAAACGCCACTAGTCCATTGCATAAATTCTGCTTTAGTTATATCTGATTTTTTGCTGCCACTTGTTTTTTTCCAATTTTTTTTATACAAAACCACAATTATTTCTACGGGAGCGATAACATAAGGAGCAGCGGCGGACATAAAAGAACCCCAAGCCGTTCGTCTTGAAATGTTGCCTTCATTCCAAATAATCGTGGAGTGATATTTCCAACCAATATCTTTTGCGATTTTCGTAATATCAGCACCTACCGCCTGCTGGCCTCCTTTATTTTTATCAAGCGGAATGTTCAAACAGAAACGACCATCATCTTTTGCCAGTTCATAACATTTGGCAATCCACTTTTTTGAAAATTCCAAATAATCTTCGTACGATAAATCGTCTTTGTGAGTATTATAATGAATGTCAACATTGTACGGCGGCGAAGTAACAATTAAATCAATAGAGGATTTTGGGATAGCCGTAGTTTTTAAAAAATCATCTTTGTAAATCAAGATATTTTTACTTTCAAAGTAAGGAGTGGCACTCGTAATGGTTCCTCTTGTGGTTTTATTACCCATTATGATTGGCATAAATTTAGTTCTATTAAATCTTGAAACTCCATAATCATTATTTTGTTAATTCATCTAAAGAAACATCAAGGGCTTTAGCTATTTTCTGTACAGTTTCAATAGTGGGGTTTTGAATAGCCCCTGATTAAAATTTAATAATGGTGTTATAGGCAACCTCGGCAAGTTTTGAAAGCTTATCTTGTGAAATGCCCTTTTTCTTTCTTATCCTTTTTATATTTTTAGCTATTGTTGAAATTTCATTTGACATTGTAGCCATACAATACTATTATTAGTATAAGGTTATATTACTAACCAACTTGTCGGCTTATCTATAATAATGATACACAATCGTTTTAATTTAATCAACAAAAATAAGGGAGTAAAATTTCAAATGCCCGCGCACTGGGCGGGTGGGGCAAGGGCGACTATTAAAAATATTTCGGCCCCGCCGCCCGCCGAAAAAAGCCGTTTCGTCCAGCAGGCGGGCAAAAAGAACCAGACCCCCTTCTCGCCTCAAAATCCTGAATGTCAATTATGGTCGGGCCGCCGGGAATCGAACCCGGTCTTTACGCACCCGAAGCGCACGTACTGCCGGTATACTACGGCCCGATGCGTCTTTATACTTTAACAACTTGGAGCTACTGTCAATTGAGCAATTTCGCCATAATGTGTTTATCAAGCGGCGCTTTTTTATGGAAAAGAGGATGAGCAAATCTTTTCTTTGAGGTACCGGCGGCAAGATGAGCCAGGGGTCCGCCTACATAAGAAGCCATAAGCAGTCCGTGGCCACCGTGGGCAAAGCCATAAAAAATATTGCCTATTCTTCCCACTACGGGATGCTCCCGGCGCGTTGCCTGAACTACGCCACTCCACTTATAATCTATTGCTACATCCTTAAGCTGGGGAAAGACGGTAATTAAAAATTTCTGCAGACGTCTGAAATGCTTTTGTCTCTTTCGAATGTCAATATCAATTTTGCTGTCTTCAACGCCAACTATTAAGCGATTATCGGCAGTAAGTCGCAGATAATCATAGAATCTACCGAGTGGCCAAAGAGCATAACCTCGCCGCCATCTTATGGTCCGCAACTCATTCGTCCGGAGGGGTCTGGTCGCAATCTCAAAAGTGGTAAAGGAATTGAACCTTTGTTTCACTTTTACAAAATGAGCTGTCGCCCCACCAGTGGCAAGAATAATTTTTTTCGCAATTATCTCTCCCTTGGGAGTAGTAACCGCATATTCATCTCCTTTTCTTACGATAGACATTGCTGGTGTCCTCTCAAAAATCCTAATCTTTTTTGCGCAATGCTTGGCAAGACCAACTATAAACTTCGCTTGGTTAAAAACTGCCTCAAACGGAGAGTAAAGGGCCGAGGCAACATCAGCTTTTACTAGATTTTTTACTTCTTCCCTCGGAAGAAGTCTAACGCGATAACCGTACCTCTTACGCAACCTGAACTCTTCTTTTAATAAAGGAAGCTCACTTTTTCTCAAAGCTACCACCAGGCTCCCATTTTTTACAAAATCACAGCGAAGGCGTGCTCTCCTCACCATAAATTGAATCTCTCGGAGCGTCCAAAGAGTGAGGTCCCAAATCTTTCGGGTTTCCTGGCTGCCGTAGGTTTTAACCATATCCCTGAAGTCCATATCAGTCCATATCAAATCCTGGTGATAAAATACCGGTGCCACGGCCACTGGTGCCGCTAGCAAGGAGATTCATCTCAATCAATGCAGCCTTCTGCCGGAGTTCTTTAAGGCGGTAGGCAGCGGAGAGGGTGGCAATACCTCCGCCGATTACAAGGACGTCGGTCGTGAGGTGAGAACGGAGAGGAGGGAAAGTAATAATTTTATTTTTCCTAAGCGGCTCATCATGCATAATCCGAGCGTTTCCTCTTAAGTTTTTTCTCACGAGTTTCATCGTCTCACTTTACATAATATTTCCTTTTTATCTCTCTTTCAATGCCGGATTCAAATTCCTCCTTACGTTCTTGGGCTTTTTGGCAAAGTTCGGCGAGCATCTCGTCGCTTAACCTCCCTAATTCCTGAATTCTAAGTTCTAAATTCTCTCGGGTATTCTTTTTCGGCTCGTCAAGCACTTCTTCAAGAAGAATGTTTAAAATATACCCCACCCGTGGTCCGGGGGGAATGCCTAAAATTTTCATCACGTCGTTGCCGTCAATTTTGAGCATTTTTGGACTTATGGGGTCGCGCTTTACTTTTTCAATCATAAAAAGGAGGTGCCGGATTTTGTAGGGTTTAGCTTTAGGCACGCCCGAGCCGATGCGATCTGCTTCACGGACTTTTATTAAATCATCAACATTCTCCGGGCCGACGCGGCGCAGAAACCTTCTTACGCCGCTTTCAGTCACTTCACCGACGTTGTAATAGAAAAGGTGAGAACGAACAAGGTGGGCAACTTGTTCTGTGAATTCCTTTGAAAAATGAAGCCGGCTTAAGATTTTGATGGTCATTTTGGCGCCCACTACTTCATGATTGTGGAAAGTTGAATCAGGACCCTCGCCTTTCTTGGTGCGGGGTTTCCCGACATCATGAAGAAGAGCCGCAAGCCGGACGTGGAGCGGATAATTTTTCTCGGCCGTGTAATTTAAAGCTCGGACACTATGTTCAAAAACCGTGTAGATATGATGTTTATTTTGAGTGCAGCCGATACCTTCGCGAAGTTCTGGAATTACATTTTTTAAAAGGCCATAATCCTCAAGCATTATGATTCCTTTGGCTGCATCATCACTCATAATGATTTTTATCAGTTCATCACGAATCCGTTCTTTAGCTATCACTTCCAAAAGTCCGGCGTGAGTTTTAATTGATTCAGCTGTTGCTTTTTCTATTGTAAAACCGAGTTCGGTTGCCAAGCGAACTGCCCGCATTATCCGAAGAACATCTTCACTAAAACGTTCCCTTGCATTACCTACCGTTCTTATAACTTTTGCCTTCAAATCATCTCTGCCGCCGTAAGGATCAATAATTTCTAATTTCGAATCTCTAATTTCTAAGGCAATGGCGTTTATGGTAAAATCGCGACGCGACAAATCTTCTTCAATCGTCTTTGCAAATTTAATTTCATCAGGATGACGCTTATCGGTGTATTTGCTTTCCAGCCTGAAGGTGGTTACTTCAACAATATCAATTTGGCAAGACTCGGTCTTCTCGTGAATTGAAGTTATTTTGGAGGTCAAACCTCTAACTTTAACCCCCACTGTGCCAAACTGATTCTCATACACACTATCTGGAAAAATCTTCTGAACTTCCTCTGGTCGGCCAGCGGTAGCAATGTCCCAATCTTTTGGTTCGCGACCGAGCAGTAAATCTCGCACACAACCGCCCACCAAATAGGCCTGATGACCATTTTCTATCAACTTTCCAGCAATTTCCCTTACTTCTTTCGGGATACTAAATTTCATTTCTTTAATTGTAATCTTGGTAAGCTTAAGATACAATCAAACACAGCCCCTCTAATGAAACAGACCCCGCCTATCTTGCTTTGCAATTATAAATAGCAAGCATCATTCTGCCCCCATAGCTCAACGGAAAGAGTACTGGTCTTCGGAACCAGGGATGGCGGTTCGAATCCGTCTGGGGGCGCAAACCTTATCTGAAAAAGAATCTTTTTACCGAGTTTAGTAAGCTGCTTCGGGTTGGGGAAAGATACAAGTTGAGCCGTCCCAGTTGCCGCCGGCTTCAGCGCATTTTTGGGCTGGATCAACTGTTGTGGCTTCTGGATACTTGTATTCTTCTTTTTTTATGGGGCACCCTTTCTGCCAGCTCGGAGGCACATCGCAAGGAGTGGGGAAATCTTTGCAGACACCGCTTGCTGGGTCATAGGCCGGCGTGATTACCTGAATGCAGACCGGCTTTATGCTTGTTGGCGGCATAGCAGTGGGCGGCGCAATGTTTGAACGCAATTTTTCAAAACAGGCCTTAATGGACGTACCAATCTCCGGCCCAACTGCAGTACCGGGTTCTAAAAGATTTACACCAATAGTTAACCTCACACATTCTATAACTTCTGGCGGCAGATTGCTAAAGAAAGGTGGTGATGCCGTAGAAGTAGGAGGAGGAGGAAACATACGGCCCTCGGGTGGTTTAAATACTTCAGGCGGCGCTTCTTCAAAAGGGGCGGGCGGTCTAAAAGATTCAAAACATTCTTTTAACTTCTCGTGCAATTCCGGACCAGGCGCCCCTTCGCCTTTTACCAATTTCTCAAAGTCATCTCCCAACCTTGCCTTCAGACACTCAGCAATAACTGGCGGCGCCGTGCGCGCAAAATTTTGAATGTCTTGAGGTGGCGCTGCCTTTGGTCCTTCAAATTCCCGTCTTTCCAATTGGACATTCTGAAAACAGACTCGGAAGGTATCCGCCATCTCTGGTGTTGGAAACTCTTTCCCCCGCACAATTTTATCAAAAGTATCTCCTAATTTTTCTCTAAGACAGGTCTTAACCTCCTCTGGCGCATCGGCAAAGGGCCGCTGGGGACTTGCTTCTCTACCATGCTTAAAGAAGCACTGCTTTACTCGCTCGCCAATTTTAGGTCCTGGAACAAACTTTCCGGCCTGGATATCATCCAAAACATCAGAACCAACGACCCCTCTCAAACAAGCGACCACCTCGGGAGGAGCTGTCTCTAGTCCCTGGCGTAATCTTACAAATCCTTCTCTTGCGTGTTTTAACTCCTCTTTGGAAATAAAACCGTGCTCTTCAGCAAACTTGAAACATTCTTCTTGATGTTCTTCACAGTAAGTTTGGCAAGCACGCGGTGAATTGCAACCGCCTGGCCCCTTACCACCGGTCCGTCTGGCAAAAGCAGCCTGCTCAGGAGTCATAAAACCCATTTTTTCGCCAAAAGCAATACATTCTTCAAAATGAACAGAATCGCTACAGTAAGCCTCGCATTCATCTTTTGATTTACAACCACCCGGGGTCTCGCCCCTTTTTGCTAATTCTAAAAACTTCTCAAATTGTTCAATTCCAATTTCATGCTCTTCAAATCTTCTTTTGTCCACCACCACTGTCCCTGCTTTTTCTTGGATAATGCCGGCTCTTTTGGCAAAGTTGAAACATTCTTCCGCATGACTAAAATCACCGCAATAAGCCTCGCAGGACTCTTTGGAATTGCAACCACCAGGCATCTCACCGCCTGCTTTTAGGTAATTTAAAATTCTCCGAGCCTGGTCAAGGTACTTATCACGGATGTTATGCGCCTCGGCAAAAGCAAGGCAAGTTTCCATGTTTTGAATGCTGCGACAGAAAATTTCACATTCTCGCGGACTCTTACAGCCTCCCGGGCCGCCTTCACTTCTAATCACTTGAGCAAAATTTTGCGCTCGCTGCGCCTCTTCTTCGTTCATCAGACCGTGACGCTTGGCAAATTCAATACAAGCCGACATATTGGCTGGTTCTTCACAATATCTGCGGCAGTCATCTTTACTGCCACAGTTGCCTAATTCAGCAATTGGAAAAGTAATGCCTTGAGTAGCAATCTCTTCATCAGTCGGTCCTTGAGGCGCCTGAGCTAAAACAGAATAAGAAATAGCAACACCCCAAGCTAAAATTGCTAAAGCTAATATCAGATTAATATTCATTCGCAGCATTCGCATAGATTTGCGGATTAACATCGCTTTATTCAAAGGGATTTTGATAAACGTTCTCTAAGGGGTTAGGCACTGGTGCGACAGTAGTTGGTAATTGACCTTTCAAGGGATTAGTGGCTTTTTCAAAAACTTCACTTCCTAAATCGGGACTCTCAATAGGCGCGGCGGCTGGCACCTCAACCACTGGTGGGGCTGGTGGTTCTGGCTTTCTTAAGGCAAAGTACCAAACCAAAACTACTGCCGCAATAATGATGACAATAACAATGACGATGACAGGGATTTTATTCATTATTGATAATTATAACAAATCGCCTATAATGGAACGCGAAACTTATTCACGGCCCCTCCCGTAGCTCAGTTGGAAGAGCTGCCGCCTCTTAAGCGGAAGGTCGCAGGTTCGAGCCCTGCCGGGAGGACAAAAACTGTAGAACAATTCGTTAATTTTTGGTATAATATGGCGCAAAAATGCTTGAGCTAAATGCGCCCCTCGCGGAAATTAAAGGTATTGGGCCGCGGTTTTTAGCTAAACTTAAAAAATTAGAAATCAAAACTGTTAAAGACCTCCTCTGGCATTTTCCAACGCGCTATGAGGATTTTTCTCGAATCTACCAAATCGCCGACCTGGTGCCGCATCAAGAAGCAACAATTCAAGGCAGAATTGTTGAAGTGGCAAGCCGCCGGACTTGGCGGCGACATATGTTCATCGTCGAAGCGCTCATTTCCGACGAAACCGGCTCCATAAAAGCGGTTTGGTTTAACCAGCCTTACATCAGAAATATCTTAAGGCCGGGACGGCTCGCTAATTTCTCCGGCAAAGTGACTTTTGGCGAAGGCTCGCTTTATCTTTCCAATCCAACATACGAACTTATCTCCCAAGCGCAGAGATACGCAGACCAGGGACAGACTAACCTAAGAGGGTGGCCCCCCAATACGCGCCACACAGCGCGTATTGTGCCAATCTATCCTGAAACAAAAGGATTCACTTCTAAAGGCTTTCGTTTTCTTATAAAATCGGTGCTTGATGAAATTGAAAAAATTCCCGAACCGCTCCCTAAAGAAATTTTGGAAAAAGAGGGGCTGCCCGAGATAAATACTGCCCTCCAAGACATCCACTTCCCGGCCGCTATCGACGACGCCCTTGTCGCTAAAAAAAGATTTGCTTTTGAAGATTTATTTTTCCTGCAACTCCATGCCCTTTCAGAAAAACTAAAACTGGCCCAGGAAAAGGCCGCGGCGATAAAAACAGATATTGAAGAAATCAAGAAATTGATTAAGAGGTTGCCTTTTGAACTGACGCTGAGTCAGAAAAAATCGCTTTGGGAAATCTTGAAAGATATCGCTAAATCATCACCTATGAACCGACTCCTTCAGGGCGATGTCGGCTCTGGCAAGACAATTATCGCGGCAATTGCCGCTATTGTCTCCGCTCAGGCCGGCTACCAAACAGCCTTTATGGCGCCGACTGAAATTTTAGCGAGACAGCATTATCAAACTTTCAAAAAGTTTTTTCCCGATTTCAGGAAGGGCGTAGCGCTTTTGACTTCAAGTGAAGCAAAAATAAGCTATGGTCATAACTTGGAAACGGTTTCAAAAAAGCCCGCCCTCGTTAAGGAAATTAAGGATAGGAGAATAAAAGTTGTTATAGGAACGCATGCTTTAATCCAGAAAAACGTAACCTTCAACAACTTGGCGCTCGTCATTGTGGATGAACAGCACCGCTTCGGAGTGGAACAACGCAAGGCACTCCTTCACCACACTAACAATGACCATAACAATGGCAAAAACAAAAAGCAGTCATGGTCTGTTCCCCATTTCTTGAGTATGTCAGCAACACCAATTCCTCGTACTCTTTCTCTTACGCTTTTCGGCGATTTAGATTTATCTTTGATTACCGAGCTTCCCAAAAACCGCAAAGAAATCATCACTAAAATAGTGGCGCCGGAGAATCGGGATAAGGCTTACGCTTTCATCAGGGAACAAGTCAAAAGGGGCAGGCAGGTGTTTGTGATTTGTCCCCGAATAGAGCAATCAATATTAAAAACGCCTGATCTCCTTCTTAATGCCAATCACAGGACATCAGATGTCCAAAAATTAGAACTAAAGTCCGTCAAGGAGGAATACGAAAAACTTTCCAAAAAGGTTTTTCCTGACTTAAGAGTGGCGATGCTTCATGGTAAAATGCGGCCGAAAGAAAAAGAAAAAATCATGAAGGATTTTAGTGAAAAGAAAAGCGACATTTTAGTTTCAACCTCGGTCGTGGAAGTGGGGGTGGATATTCCGAACGCAACTATAATGATGATTGAAGGGGCGGACCGTTTTGGTTTAGCCCAACTTTACCAGTTTCGGGGTCGAGTGGGGCGAGGCGAACATCAGTCGTTTTGCTTTCTCTTCACTGATTCGGAAAACGCCTCCATTCACCGGAGATTGAAATCAATCGTCGAGGCGAAAAATGGATTTGAACTGGCGGAGAAAGATTTACAAATCCGCGGTCCTGGTGAATTTTTAGGAACGGCCCAGACGGGGATGCCTGACATTGCTATGAAAGCCCTCCATCACCCTGAACTAATAAAACGCGCTCGCGAAGCCGCTGCTTCAATTCTGAAAAAAGATCCACCACTAAAAACCTACCCAAATCTCCAAGCACGGTTAGCTGAGTTCAAAAAAAGAGTCCACTGGGAGTAAACCGTTTTTCTACTGACGAAGCGATCGCTTCGTCAGTAGAAAAACGGAAAAAGACGAGCTGGGAGTAAAAATAAAAAAGTGGAAAAGACAAAAAGTTTTTAGCGAATTTGGGCGCCGAATTTGTCTTCTAATCTGGCAACAATTTTCTTCATTTCGCGGTCAACTTCGGTGTTGGTCAATGTTTTTTTGTCCGACTGAAAAACAATGCGCAAAGTAATACTCTGGCGGTTCTTCCAATTAGGGTCGCGGTATTCATCAATAAGGTCAACATCTTCAATAAGATGCACATTTACGGCCTGAATTTCCTGAATAATGTCACCAATTTTAACTGAAGCCCGAACAAGAAGAGAAAGATCACGCATCACTGAGGGGTATTTTGGCATAGGACGGTATTCTTTCTCTCCTTCAACGAATTCAAACAAACGCTCAAGATCGGCCTCAAAAACACTCACCTGCCAGCCAGCTGGCGCAGTTTTTGATTTTCCGAGATAAGCGAAACCTTTATGATCTGACTCAATTTCAAGAAGAGAATTTTTAGAAATAAATCCTTTGGTGAAATCATTAACCCACCGGCGGTGACTTGGTTCAACCATAGCGTAATCCACAAGTCCAATCCCTTCGAACAGTTGCTCCATTATTCCCTTAAGTTCAAAAAACATTTCTTCTTTTTCCGAAGCGAGCATTATAGCAAGGGTTTCGAGTTCCGAAGTTTTTTTACCTGTCTTCATAAAAACGCGCCCAATTTCAAAAGTTTTAATGGTGGTCAAAAATTTTGAATTGAAAGTCGCGCCTTTTAAAAGGTTGGGAATAAGCGAGGGGCGGAGCGAATTAAACTCCCGACTTAACGGGTTCTCAAGTTTAAGAGCGTAGTTGCGGAGACCGAATTTTTTCAGATCTTCATCTGAAACAAACGAGTAATGGTAAACCTCATTTAATCCCAGGGCGGCAAGGATTCGTCTAATTTTATCTTTAAAAATCAGTCGTTCATCTGACTCGGGAGGTTTAAGAGCAACTTGGGGCGGCTGGGGTTTAAGGCGGTTGTAGCCAAAAAGCCGGGCTACTTCTTCAGCTAAGTCCTCGTGGGTTTCAATATCCGGCCGCAAAACCGGAATCTCAATTAATTTACCGCGTACTTTAAAACCCAGCCGTTTCAAATACCCTAAGGCGATTTTAAAATCCAGATTACCGCCAATTAAATGATTAAATTCATCAATGTCAAACTTCAAAAGCCGCCGGGGAGGTGGTTTTTTCTCCGAATCGAAAACTCCCTTTAACTTGGCGCCACTCTCTTTTTTGAGTAGTTCCATTGCTCGGTTCATGCCTTCACCAGCAAGAAAGGGATGAATGCCGTGAGAGAATCTGATTGAGGCATCGGTTTTAAGATTCAGGGCTTTTGAAGTTCGGTAAATACTCCTTGCATCAAAATTGGCTGCCTCCACAATAATTCTTTTAGTATTTAAGGTTACTTCTGAACCCCGGCCGCCTTTTATACCAGCGATGGCAAGGACCTGCTTTTTATCAGCAATAACAAGCATATCTTTGGTGAGTCTGTAGGGGACGCCATCAATAGAAGTGATCCTCTCGCCCTCTTTGGCTTGCCTGATGAAAATTCCGCCCGTAATTTTATCTGCGTCAAAAGCGTGAAGCGGCTCACCGGTCTCGAGCATGGTGTAATTCATGATATCCACGACATTGTTGATCGGACGAAAACCGCAATCTTTAAGCACTTTTTGCATCCACTTCGGCGACGAACCAACTTTTATGTTTTCAAAGTAAGCGGCAACATAACGGGGACAAAGTTTTTTATTTCTTACCTCAATTTTGAAGGGTTCCATCCCTTTATAAAGGGGTGTTAAAATTTTGGGTGTTGAATTTCGGAGAGGCGGAATCTCTTTAGATTTAAGATTCAAAATTGCTGCTGCCTCTCTTGCAATTCCCCAATGGGAGGCGGCGTCAGTATAGCGGTTCGGCGGAATAGAAACTTCAATAGTATCGCCGGCTCCACTTTCTGTTTCAAAGGCGTGCATATTAAGGGCTCTTACTAGCTCTCTACTGTTTTTTATTTGCGGAACAAGTTTTTTGATTAAGGTATAGCTGAACTTCATTTAAATTAAAACTGACGAACAAACCTCAAATCGCCCGAGTAAAAAAGACGGATGTCGGGAATCTTGTATTTAATCATTGCCAAACGATCCAAACCCATCCCAAAAGCAAAGCCCTGGATTTTTGGAGGATAGTGGGCGGCATCAAAAACTCGTCTATGGACCATCCCTGCGCCCATCATCTCAAGCCACTTTCCTTTAAATCTGATATCAACCTCAAGTCCTGGCTCCACAAAAGGAAAGTAAGTGGGCCGGAAGCGAAATTGAATTTTTGGGCCAAAAAACTTTTTGAAAAACTCCTCCACGACATACTTGAAGTTAGCTAAAGAGACATTCTCTCCCACCATAAGCCCTTCAAGCTGGTAAAAATTTATCTCATGGGAAGTGTCAGTTGCTTCGTAGCGGAAAACGCGGCCCGGCACAATTATCTGGAAGGGTGGATTATGGGTTTCCATATATCTTACCTGCATCGGACTGGTATGGGTTCGGAGTAATAACCGCTGACCCTTGACATTTGACGCTTGACTTATCCAAAAGGTGTTCCAAAGATCGCGAGCCGGATGTTGGGGAGGGATATTTAAGGCGTCGAAATTGTAGTATTCAATCTCCAATTCTGGCCCTTCCACTACCGAGAAGTTTAAGGAAGTAAAAATGCGGCGAATTTCCTCATCAATGGCAGTAAGGGGGTGAAGATGACCGCGTTCCACTTTCTTAGCAGGACGAGTGACGTCAAACCTTACCAATGACTTGCGGCTTATCACTGATAACTCCTGAACTTTTTTATCAAATAATTCTCCCAGTTCTTTTTTGATAGCATTAGCTGCAGAACCGATTTTCTTTCTTTGAGTAAGCGGCAAATCCTTAAGCGATCGCAAAATTTTAGTAAGCTCGCCTTTGCGGCCAAGATATTTACGCCGCAACTCTTCCAAAACTTCAAGGTCTCCTGCATTTTTAATACCGCTTAAAGCTTTTTTCTTTAACTCTAATAAATCCATAGTGGTATTTATAATAATATAATAATAACGGCTCGATCAAATTGAGCCTTAATTTTATTGTTGCGGGGGCGGGAATTGAACCCGCTACCTCAAGGTTATGCTTACCACTACGATTTTCATCGCCTTCGGCTTACGCCGAGGTTTGTGGTCTGGACTATGCCTTCTCCGATTAAAATCGGAGCCTGCCGTCTAGTCTCTACACCTTCTCTGACTTTGGATCAGAGCTTGGCTCGGCATTGCCTTCTTTAGTAGTAAAAAGGAGGGTTTCGCCGATTTTGACAGGTAATCCATTAGTTATTACTAACCAATGAGCCCTATTGAGCCTTGCGTGCATACCGTTACACTTCCCCGCATAAATAATAATACCCTACCTTGAAAATTACGCAAGACCTTGATTGGCTATAATGTTATAATTACTTTTTGGGGTAAGCATTAATAAACTTCTGAAGAACGCTTCGAAACTCTGCGAATAAAAGTGCGAAAAAGCACAGCCTTCCGACAAAAAATTAGTTCAATCAACACTCTTGAAAAGTTTGCCGGAAACCGGTAGAAATATAAGACCACCAATAAGGAAGGTTGGCCGATGTAGCTTAATGGTAAAGCAGGGCCCTCATAAAGCTCAGAAGGAGGTTCGATTCCTCCCATCGGCACTAAATAATATTGGACCCGTGGTGTAGCCCGGTTAACACGTCCCCCTGTCACGGGGAAGATCGCCGGTTCAAATCCGGTCGGGTCCGCTATGAAAGCTATAATTTTAGCCGCAGGCGAAGGAATACGAATGCGGCCGCTTACTCAGACAACCCCAAAACCGCTCCTGAAAGTTGGCGGCAAAACTTTGCTGGAACGGCTTGTTTCTAATTTCCCTGATGAAATAAGCGAGTTAATTGTAGTTCACGGCTACTTGGGAGAAAAAATAGTAAACTACTGCGGCGACAAATTCTGCGGTCGAAGAGTAAGGTACGTTCATCAGCCGGTACAACGAGGCACTTATGACGCTTTAGCGCTAACCAGAAAATATTTGGACGATAATGAATCTTTTGGAGTTTTCTATGCCGATGACCTTATAGATAAAAAAACCTTCAGAGAATGCATCAAATATAAACTTGCGGCTATTGTCGTAAAAGTAGCTGACCCTAAAAGATTCGGGGTGGTAACACTAAACGATGATGGGAGCATTAAAAATATCATTGAAAAACCGGAACATCCCGAATCAGATTTAGTTCTTGTAAGCGGTTTTGTTTTAAATCCAGTGATTTTCAACTACCCGCCGCTTCAAAATCCGAACGGAGAATATTATCTTTCAGAAGCGGTCGCCAAAATGTCAAAAGAACATAAAATTTTTACGGTGAAGGCATACTCTTGGATACCGGTAGGCGTAGTAGAAGACCTTAAAAAAGCGGAGGCGCTTTTCTCATAAAATATTTTTAGATTTTATGTACGATCGTAAATAAAATCTAATTTTCAAATCTTCTCGTAATACTGCCCCAAACTCAAAATATCAGCTTCGCGGAAATGGCGACCAATAAGCTGAAAACCGATTGGTAACGCTGATTGATGCTGATTGCTGCGCTGATTTACCTTAATATTTTGCCGCGATTCTGCCGGAATTGATATTGCTGGGAGACCAGCGAGATTTGCCGGAATAGTAAAAATATCAGAGAGATACATTTGGAGCGGATCCTGGGTTTTTTCTCCAATTTTAAAAGCTGCGGTCGGAGTTGTCGGTGTAAAAAGTATATCCACTTCCTTGAACGCGTCCTCAAAATCCTGTCGGATAAGCCGTCTTACTCGCTGGGCTTTAACGTAGTAAGCGTCGTAGTAACCAGCCGAGAGCACAAAAGTTCCTAAAAGTATCCTCCTTCGCGGCTCCGCTCCGAAACCGTTGCCTCTTGTTTTGAAATAAGCGTCCAACAATTTCGATTTATTCCCAGTATTCGCATGCCTTCGCAGCTTAACGTCACCTAAGGGGGCGTAACGCACACCATCGTACCGAGCAAGATTAGTACTCGCCTCCGCTGGCATAATAATGTAATAAACAGAAAGAGCGTATTTGGTATGAGGTAAATTAACTTCTTTAAATCTAATTCTTAAACTTTTTAGCTTCCTTATCACCTCCTCCATTCCTTGCTCAACTGCTCGGTCAAGTCCGAAGGAAAAGTATTCTTTAGGCAGACCAATTTTTAACTCCCTGATGGCATCAAGGTTGTAATTAGTAAGAGGTAAGTGGTAATTAGTGCTTGTAGCGTCAAACTCATCTTTACCGGCGATTGCTTCAAAAAGAATTGAAGCGTCTTCCACGGTTTTAGTAATAGGACCAATCTGATCCAAACTTGAAGCCAAAGCAATTAAACCATGCCGAGAAACTGCCCCATATGTTGGTTTAAGTCCAACAACTCCGCAAAAAGCGGCTGGCTGTCTGATTGAACCGCCAGTATCAGAACCTAAAGCTGCTAAGGCCATATAAGCGGCTACCGCCGCAGCTGAACCGCCCGATGAACCCCCTGGCACCCGTTGGCCATCATGAGGGTTTCTTACCAGCCCAAAGGCGGAGTTTTCGTTTGATGAGCCCATTGCAAACTCATCTAAATTGGTTTTGCCTAAAAATACTGCCTTTGCTTCTTTTAGTTTTTTAATAACAGTGGCGTCATAACTTGCTGGGTAATCTTCTAAAATTTTTGAAGCGGCAGTAGTTTTTGTCCCTTCAATCAAGATATTATCTTTTACTGCTAAAGGAACGCCAGCCAGCGGTGCAATTTCGTCATCTCGAGCAACCGCTTTATCAACAGCGGCTGCTTGGGAGAGGGCCTGTTCTTTATGCAAGTCAAGATAGGCTCCTATTTCTTTATCTTTCTCTTCAATCCAGTCAAGGAAACTTTTTGTCATTTCAAAAGCCGAAAACTCTTTATTCAAAAGCCCTTCATGGAAGCTCTTTATAGTTAAATTGTGTAATGACAGATAAGACATAAAAAAACAATTACTTTAATCCAAACATTTAACTGGTGGTGCCTTTTTGCTTAGTCGTTGTATTTTTCCTCGTTAACCATCTCCCTATTCGAACACGGGCGGTATTTTTAAAAATCCTTTTTGCGTCTCCGGAAAGGCTGCAACCGCTTTATCACCAGGCAAACGTTCACCTTCGCCGTCCTGCCTTGAAATGTTTGTCAGGAATGTGCCACCAACCATCGGTTCCACTGCTTTTGTATCAACTTCATTAAGTTCCTCAAAGTGGGCGAGGATTTTTTCTAAATCTTTAAGCAGTTTTTCTTCCTCACCTTTTTTAAGTTCAATCCGCGCAAGTTCTGCCAAATGTTCCAAATCCTTTTTAGAAAGCATGTATAAATTATACCAGAGAATAAAAATTCCTGCCGAAATTAAAACCTCTACATAAAATAAGATTAATCTTAAAAGATGTAGAGGTTAGTTAGCCGCGTTTCAATAAAATTAAAAATTCCTTTTCATCAATGATTTTGACGCCTAATTTTTTTGCTTTCTCGTATTTAGAACCAGGTTCGCTCCCGACCACCACATAATCGGTTTTTTTGGAAACGTTCTCGGAAACATTGCCGCCTAAGGAACGAATTTTTTCTTTGGCTTCATCCCGGGTCATGGAGGCTAAGCTTCCCGTTAACACAAAGTTTAAACCGGAAAGCTTGGCTTTAGTAACTGGTAATTGATAACTGGTAATGCGGATACCAACCTTGTCCAGTTTTTCCAGCAACTTAATGTTTTGCGGCTCACGGAACCACTCATAGATGCTCTTTGCCACCACTGGCCCAATATCCCTAATTGCCTGCAAATTTTCCAAAGAAAGTTTTTGAAATACTTTTAAAACATCTGTCGGTTTTGTAATTTGTAATTTGGAATTTGTAATTTGCTGAGAAAGCAGCTGAGCAGTTTCTTCGCCAACGTGCAAGATACCCAAACTGTACAAAAATCGGGGAAGGGTAAGTCGGCTTTTTTCTTTAACTTCGGCTACGATATTTTTGGCTGATTTTTCACCAAATCTTTCCAAAACCGCAATATCGCCTTCTTTTAAAGTGAAAATGTCAGCGGCATCAGAGATAAGTCCTTCATCCATAAAGCGGTCAATGATTTTGGGTCCCAGACCGCGGATATCAAAAGCAGAACGGGAAACAAAGTGATAGAGCGATTCGCGATGACGAGCACCGCAGCGAGAATTGGAACAGCGGTGAATAGCTCCCTCTTTAACAATGGGGGAACCGTCAACTGGACAGTGAATCGGCATTTTAAATTCTTTTTCCCGGCCGGTCCGCAAATCTTTTAAAACCTTAGTCACTTGAGGAATGACATCACCAGCTCGGCTGATAATGACCGTATCGCCGACTTTAACGCCTAATCTTTGGACTTCGTCATAATTGTGAAGGGAGGCGTGAGAAATTGTGACTCCCCCGACTTCAACTGGTTCAAGTTCGGCTACTGGGGTTAAGGCGCCAGTTCTGCCAACTTGAACTTTGATATTTTTGATTCTGGTCGTTGCTTCTCTTGGTGAAAATTTATAAGCAATCGCCGCTCTCGGAGCCTTACCAATCACACCTGCCGCTTCAAAAAGCTTATTATCATTTAAAATAACAACGATGCCGTCAATTTCATAAGGCAGCTTGTCGCGGTGCTTTTCCCAATAATTCCTGAACTGAAAAACCTCTTGAAGTGAAGTTAACCTTTTGTTATTTGAATTGGTTCTAAAGCCAAGTTTATGTAAAATTTCGTGTTCTTCTTCATGGGTTTTTTGCCCAACATCAGTCACAATAGCGTACTCAAAAGAATCAAGGCGGCGAGAAGCTGTAATTTTAGGATCAAGCTGGCGGACCGAGCCGGCCGCCACATTACGGGGGTTAGCATAAACTTTTTCACCTTTCTTCTTCTGTTCTCTGTTGATCCGCTCAAATTCTTTTTTTGTAAGGAAAACTTCGCCCCGAACGACTAAACGAGGTGGGAATTTGTAGCTGGGGGGTTGTAATTTGAGCGGAATCGCTTCAATGGTTTTGAGGTTTTGGGTGACATCTTCACCAATGACGCCGTCACCGCGGGTTGAGCCTTGGACTAAAATGCCATTTTCATAAACTAATTCTATAGCCAAGCCGTCAATTTTGAGCTCACAGTAAAAATCCAACTTCACTTTTCGGCCTAAATAATTTTCTAAACGTTCAAGCCACGCCATCATATCTTCTTCGGAAAAAGCGTCGTTAAAAGAAAGCATTGGTACCTCATGGCGGACCTTTTTAAACTGCTTGAGAGGTTGACCGCCGACCCGCTGACTGGGAGAATCAGGCGTAATAAATTCCGGGAATTTTTGCTCTAAATCAAAAAGCTCTTTTTTTAAGGAATCTTCAACTGACGGCGAGACAAGTTCTTTGTTTAATACCAAACGGGAGTAGCGGTACTTATTAATGAGTTTTTTTAACTGCTCAATTCTTGCTTTAGCTTCACGTCTTAACATAGCTATTTGGTCCTAAAAACCGTCTCTAAAATCCTTACTACTTTGCCGTTTGCAGCAAGACCTTGAGATCTAATCTCAAATTGATCTGCGGTAATCTCGCGTGCTTGAATTTTAAAAGTCACAGCTGATTCATCAAAGTTAAAAGGTGCATCAATAAAATTAATCCAGGGACAGTCTGGTTTAAAAGTACACCAAGTTACTGCTTCAATACCAGCATCAGCGGCAAAAACCGCTTTGGCAGAATTTACGGCATCATTGGAGGCCCTAATCTGGTAAATCATCAGAAGACCAGCGATGGCCGCGGCTGAAAGAAGAATACCGCCCAACATTACCACACTTATAATCATCACCTGCCCCGATTTAGGGTTAAGCGTTGAGCGTTTAGGATTTAGAGTATATTTTGCCTTTAGTTTTTTTATCATCACCACAAGCATTTTCTAAACTTCTAAGAGAAATCTTTCGCACGTGGCAAAATTAACTTTCGGGTAGAGATCTTTAGCTAAAATAATTTGCTTTTCTAGTTCCGCAGCTGACCCTTCTGATATGCCTAAAAAATTAAGATATTCTCCTAAACCTCGTCTCTTATAACCCTCGGCGATATTTGAAGGAATAGAAATAACCCACCTCCGCATTTGAGAAATTAATCTATTGGTAGATCTTGAGGTAAAATTCTTGCCGCGACTGTTGTCTGAAGGTTAAGCTTGCTACCGGCAAGTTGGGGGGCGACTGACCCGACTTTTAAAAAGAGAGTAATTCGCCAGGGGTCTTTATTATTATTAAGATTGCCGGTATTGGTAAAACACAAGCGCTCTACCTTAACATTGGAAGCGGTCATGGGTTCAAAGTTAGCGGCCGCACAGTCCGTACCAGCACATTCCCGTCTCACAATAGCTCCATCTTCTTCATGATAAAATACTTTATTGCTCCTCGAATTGGTAAATTCCAATTCTTCAAATTGCGGCGCCGGGCAGTCACCAGGCTGAAGGTTCTTGAAACTAAAACTATGACCGGTTCTAATCTCCCTGGCTATCTGCTCAATCGCAATACTGGTATTGGAATTTATCTCAAGGAGGTGGTTTACTGTCCTTTGGGTTTTAAGAGCTTGAACAAAAGAGCCAACAGCAACGGTAATAGCAACTAAAAACACACTCATCGCCACAATAAGCTCCACGAGGGTAAAGCCCTTCTTTGACTTATGACTGATGACTGATGACTGATGACGGTTGTTAGTCATACGTTATGAGTTAGAAGCTGGATTTACCGCCAGTTAAAAAAATGGTCTTCCAAATTAATCTCCTGCGGTGTGCCGCGTATTGACCACTCTACGATTGAATTCACTTTAAGCTCATCAATTTTTCCGTCCTGAGGACTGCTCCGGTCAATTTCTTCAATAACAACGGTTCTTTTGAAAATTGTCGGCTCACCTGTCCTGTAACCATAGGTGCCGTCTTCAGAGTTAAAAAGCAAAAAATTATCTGACCTCTCAGTAAGGTCTGATGGAGAAAGCGTTGCCAAACTCGAGCTACTAAAAGTGACTTCGTGAGCGCCGTTTTTTACGGTGTGATTAAATGGCTTACCATCGACAAAGTCTTTATCAATCAAGCTTTTGACCACCTCAATACCTTCAGCCGCAAGATAAGTAGCAATAAGTTGCTGACCAACATCTTTACTTACGCCTAAAGAACGAGAAAGGAGAGCTAAAACACCAAGTATGCCAACCAAAGCAACGCTGATTGCCACAATGGATTCAATAAGCAGACTCCCCTGCCTTGAGTTTATTCCTGATTCTTTATTCATAAAATTTATTCAATAGTAATCTGACCGCCTTCGGCAACAGTGATAGAAACAGTTGACATCTTATCTTTAGTCCCAAGAGTCACTTTAACCGGCAGCTGTTGAGTTGAGATGATATTTAATTCGGGCGGAACAAAAAGAATGTCCAGGTCTGAGGCAAGATTTACAAATTCTACTTTTGGGTCAAGGGAGAAAGTTTCTAATGCTTCAGGAGGATTACTCGTTGAATCGTAGCGATAATTACTAACATCAGGACCGCAACTTCCCTGACCTAAATCCTGAAAAAGAATATAGTTGGGAGAATTAGCTTCAAAATGAAGACCAAAAGCGCAGGTTAAGAATTGGGGCGTAGCTGGATTCTGATATTTTTGAATAGCAAGCGACTTGGCCCGATTGAGTAAGCCCACAATAACTGCCTGCTCTTTAAAAAGCGCAATCTGACGTTCGCTGGAACGATTGTAAGTAAAAGCAAGAGCTGACAGAAGTAAGGTGATGCTAATAACAATAAATGTCTCAACAAGAGTAAATCCTTTCATCACCTATTATTATACTTAAAAGGTACAGAAACGGATAGACGCAGATTATTTTGCTTCTATTTTTTAGATATTGAACAAACTAAAATAGCCTTTGACTATTTCAAAGCCAAAAAATACGGTGAGAACGGCTCCAATGATAAAAATTGGAGCAAACGGAATTTTATCGCCCATCGTCTTTCGACCAGTAGCAAGAAGAATCGCTCCCCAAATACCTCCCAAAATAAAAGCCAAAACAATTGTAAGCCCTATGTCGGGCCAACCGAGGATTAATCCGGAGGCAAAAGCAAGTTTTAAGTCCCCCATTCCTATAGCGCGACCACGGGAAAAAATAATGAGGATAACAAAAAAAAGACTGCCGACCAAAGCGCCAAGGAGGTGATTTAACCACGGTGTTTGAATGGGCGAAAGAATTAGTTCATAGTGCCTTAAAAACGAACTGTGAAAAGGCAAAAGCCAAGCCGAAGGCAAAGTTTTTATAGCAACAATTACCAGTCCAAAAACTAAAAGGGCGGCGTTCAAGCCGTTTGGAATAATAAAATGACGGTTATCAATAATGGCTATAAGGAGCCACGTTAAAAGAACCAAAATCCATAAAACTAAAAATCCGTAATAAGAACGGAAAGAAGAAGAAAAAGAAAAGGGGTGGCTAATTCCGTAAAATTTGCTGAAGTAGAAAGGGACACTTATGAAAATCAATCCGGAGATAAGTTCTACAACCGGGTACTGTAATGATAAATGCCTACCGCAGCTGCGGCATCTCCCTTTCTGAATAAAAAAAGAAACAAGCGGAATAAGTTCAAACCATTTAAGATGGGTGCCGCAGGATTCACAGTGGGAGCGGCCGGTTAAGTGGTTTGGATGAAAAACGCTCTGAGAAGGTCGGTAACGCCTGGTTAAAACGTTAAAAAAACTGCCGACTGCCAGACCAATTAAGAAAAGAATAAGGTAAATGATGATGTCATCCATAAATTATCTGCCGCCGACGCCTATCGCCACGCAGTAAGCGTTGGAGTCATTGCAGTTGCAGGTTGGCGGCGGTATCCGCGGACTGCCGACTGGACTTACATCATAATTGCCGCTGAAGCTCTGAACGTCACTGGGCCGCTCGTTTTCAAGGCAGGCGCCAAGAACATAAGCCTGACCTGAAACTCTTATGTAGCCGTACTCACCTCCTTGGGGGTCGGTCGGTAAGCCAGGAATGGCAGTATAGAGATCTTGAGGATAAGTTTGGCCGTGTTCAATGTAATAATTTTCAAGGCCATTTTGGACCTGTCGTAAATCAGCTATGCGCCTTGCATCCCTTGCCCGCGAACGGGCATTGCCTAAACCAATTAAAATCGTTGAGGAAAGAAGACCAATAATAGCCACCACCACAAGCATCTCTATAAGAGTAAAGCCTTGTGTCTTCTTCAATAAACTCATAACTTTGCTACTGACCAGCCTGAGTTACGCAGTATTCTTTGCCATCACAGGCGAATGTCAATTTGGAGCAGTTGGCCTTACCGGTTGCTCTTTCTTTATTTTCTAAGCAAATACCCAATTGATAACCCAACTTGGTGTTGTCGTAATAATAGAGATATGCCTTTCCTTGAGGATCTTTCTGGGGCGCGTTAGCTGGCAAGCTTGCGGGATAGCCCTTTGCTGGATCATAAGCTAACTCCAAAGCGGTCTGAATCTGCTGAATATCGGCAATGCGGCGAGAATCCCTTGCTTTGGAGCGGGCACCGCCCAAACCCACGATCGCGACCGAACTTAAAAGACCAATAATGGCAACAACAACCAGAACTTCAATTAAGGTAAATCCTTCTTTTTTCATAAATTTTTAATTACTCATAGCTCGACCTTTTCGTGTTTTTAAAATTATAACACCTTTCATTATTCTTGCCCAAGACCCAGACATAATGCATAGGGTTGGTGAATATTTAGAAAGCCCGACTTAAATTATAAAGCGGCAGAAGGATAGAAGCAAAAAGCAAAGCCACCATTACTCCGATTATAATCATGAGCGTCGGTTGAATAAGAGTAACTAAGTTGTTGACCATATCATCAACTTCCCGGGTGTAAAAATCAGTGACTTTTTCTAAAAGCTGTTCCAGGCGGCCGGTTTGTTCGCCGACAGCGATAAGCTGAGAAACAAGCGGCGGAAACTCCGGCATTCTCTCCAAGGTCTTAGAAAGCAGCTCTCCCTTTCTTATCTGGCCTGAAGCTTCATGAAGCCGGTCGCGATAGACAGTATTACCGATGGTATGCGATGAAATCTCAATTGCCTGAGGAATGGTAAGTCCCCCTTTTATAAGCATCCGGCTTGATTCGGCAAAACGGGCAACGTAGAGTTTCTGAAAAAGAGGACCTATAACCGGCAGACGCAAAGAAAGTTCGTCAAACACAACCTTTCCTTCTTTTGTCCCAAAATAATCAATAAGCGCGAGTAAAAACAAAGCAAAAACAATTCCAACTGCCCACCACCATTTGGCAATAAAGCCGCCGACCGAAAGCAGAATTTCAGTAAATATGGGAAGTTCAACGTTGGCTTCTTGAAATATCGGCGTAATTTGGGGCAACACCACCGAAACCATAATGATCACCACCACAAAGAAAAGAAGAATCACCAGAATTGGATAAATCATGGCATTTTTTACTTTTGCAATAAGGGTTGCCTGTTTTTCCAGATAATCAGCCAAGAAGTTCAAAACCTCAGAAAGCCGACCGGTGATTTCAGCTGATTTGACCATATTGATATAAAAATCAGAGAAAATGGGGGTATGCCGTTCCAGAGCTTGAGATAAAGAAAAACCAGCATCAACATCACTGGCTATCTCAGCAATAGCTTCTTTTAGCACGGGGTGCGAGGTCTGACGGTAAAGATTAGCTAAACTGTCAGATAAAGGCACTTGAGAAGCTAAAAGAGTGGCAAACTGTCTGGTAAAAATCATCAAATCAGAAGTTTTAACCCGCTTAAAGAAATCCAACAGACGAGTGTACCATCGCGCTTCAATCACCGGTTCAATCGAAAGGACAAAAAGACCGTGGCTAAGGAGAATACCCAAAGCCGCATCGCGGCTGCTGGCTTCAACGGTGCCAACCTGCAGTTCTCCTTCTTTGGTTCTCGCTTTATAGGAAAATTTCATTATTTTTATTATTATAACCTAACTTCGCTCAAGAAGAATTGTTAATTCTCCCGGATTCAACGAATAAGCCTTGGCCTGCTCGAGCGATATTTCCTTGCGTTTCACTAAATTGACAAGCGAACGGTTCAAAGACATCATACCTTCCTGAACCGAAGTTTCAATCACTAAGTCGATCTGATAGATTTTCCTCTCGCGGATAAGGTTTCTGATAGCTGGGTTGGCAAGCATTATCTCGGTTGCCGGAATCCGACCGCCGCCAAGCCGCGGGATGAGCCGTTCGGAGACAACAGCGACAAGAGTGGAAGCAAGCTGGGAAATAATCTGTCCCTGCTGATTGGGCGGAAAAGAATCAATAATCCGATCAATGGTCTGCGACGCTGAGTTGGTATGCATAGTTGAGAAAACTAAGTGGCCGGTTTCAGCCGCGGTCATAGCAGTAGCCATGGTCTCCGGGTCACGAACCTCGCCAATCATGATAACATCCGGGTCTTGGCGCAAGACACTGCGAAGAGCATCATGAAAAGAATGAGTATCCAAGCCAACTTCCCGTTGGGAGATAATGCAGCGGTCCTGGGAGAAAAGATACTCTATGGGGTCTTCAATGGTAATGATATGGTCAGTGCGTTTGTGATTAATCTCATCAAGAAGAGCCGCTAAGGTGGTTGATTTACCATGACCAGCCGGGCCAACCACTAAAATAAAACCCTGATTCAATTTGGTAAATTCATGAAGCAAGGGCGGCAGATTAAGTTCTTCAATGGTTCTGATTTGAGCCGGGATTAAACGCAGGGCCGCAGCCATAAAGCCACGCTGAAAATAGACGTTTACTCTAAACCTGGCTTTATCTTCTAGAGCGTAAGAAAAATCAAGCTGTTTATTGGCTAAAAACTTCTTTTTTTGCTCTTCTTGAAGAAGAGCAAAAACAAGACCCTCAGCGTCAGCCCGTGTCAAAATCGGTTCTTTGGCAATAGGAATAAGGACACTATCTACCCGAATAGTCGGCCGCCGCCCCACTGCAATATGCAAGTCAGAAGCGTTTTGTTTAGCAGTGATAAGAAGAAGTTCGTTTAATTTTTGTTTGTAATCCATAGGAGTAATCGCGAGTAATTCGAATTGGTTCTAAATAATGCGAACTAAACCCCTGAATTTAAAACCCGACGATACTTAACTCCGTCCTTATTAAAGTACAATAGAATTCCTAACTCGAGATTAATGCTCCGAAGGTAGCCCAAAACTTGTTTTGTGGGTGCATACTCAAGTTTGAGGACTGCTTTTAACTCTAACAAAATTTTGTTTTCAATGACAAAATCTGCAAAATAACGACCCAAATGAGTACCTCCGTACGTTAAGGGAATATAAACCTCTTTTTTGAAAGCAATTCCTGAGGTCATAAATTCCCGCTCTACAGCTTTTTGATATGCCTTCTCTGACAATCCCCAGCCCATTCTATTAAAAACCCGGAACGCAGCTCCAAGAATCTTATAACTTAACTCAGGAAACACTATTTCTGTAGTTGGCTGTATTCGCATTATTTGCCTTATTAGCACTGTTCGCGATTACTCCTTATTCTGTTTCTCTTAATACTTCTTCCAACAAAACCTCCCCTTCTAATGCCTTTAGAATCCCATCTTGTCTTAATGTCACCATTCCCTGACGTTTTGCTTCATCCCAAAGTTTTCCTTCAGTAAAGCCGACATTAATTAATTCACCAAGTTCCCTTGTCATTCTGAAAATCTCAAAAATCGCCACTCTCCCCAAAAAACCCTTGCCCTTACAGTTCTCGCAGGTAGCTTTCGGGTTTGGGTGGTAAATTTGATAGGGCGGCTTAAATTTCAGATCTTTTTTTAATTCGGCTGGAAGCAGTTCCAAATTTTTATTAATTACGACTTCTCCTTCCTTAGGGGCGGTAGTTTTTTCTTTGCATTTTGGACAAAGGCGAGCGACAAGACGCTGAGCAATCATAAGGCGTAAAGCGCTAGACAGGAGAAAAGCCGGCACCCCCAAATCAACCAAACGGGGTATCACCCCCACCGCATTGTTGGTATGTAAGGTAGAAAGCATCATATGACCAGTTAAGGCGGCGTTGACCGCCAAATCTGCAGTCTCTCGGTCCCGAATTTCGCCGACCATAATCACGTCAGGGTCTTGGCGAAGAATTTGCCGGAGGCCGGAAGCAAAAGTGTAGCCGATCTCAGGTTTAACCTGGGACTGATTGATGCCATCCATAAAATACTCAACCGGATCTTCCAAACTGACAATGTTGATGTCATCGGAATTAATTTTCTGCATTATAGCATAAAGGGTGGTGGTTTTACCCGAACCAGTGGGACCGGTAATTAAATTCATCCCATAGGGCCCGGAAAGAGCATTGTTTACAATTTTCAAATTGTAGTCGCTAAGACCAATTTCCTTCAGGCCCCGAAGACCAGTGGTTGGGTCAAGCACTCGGATGGCGACTTTTTCTCCGGAAGGAGTAGGAAAGGTTGAAACGCGATAATCAATATCACGACCAAAAACAAGGGTTCGAAACCGGCCGTCTTGGGGAATACGGGTTTCATCTAAACGAAGGCGGGAGAGAACTTTAACTCTTGAGATGATCGGTTGACTTAAGCTAAGCGGTAAAGATGCTACCTCTTCAAGTTTACCATCAATCCTGAACCTTATTCTGAGCCGCGAGCGTTGGGGTTCAATATGAACATCAGAAGCGCCGATCTCAACTGCCCGCCTTAAAGTTGAAGCTACAATTTTTATAATTGGCGCTTCTTCCGCTGTTCTTGCGCCTTCTTCCAGTGAAATAATCCGTTCCTCTTCCTCAGCCTTTCCCCCTAATTCTTTCACAGCCGATTCAATCTCGCTCCGGTAGGGGGTGTAGCGCCGCCATAAAGAAGCAAGGTCAGACGGCGTTACAATAAAAACCCCCAAAGACAGGTTCTCGCGTTTACCGATAAAACGGAGAGCTTCTTGGGCTCTGGTATCATCCGGCCGAAGCATGCCGACCACCAGTAAGTTTTTTTGTCTTTCCAAAGGAACCACCCGATAAGTTTTTGAAGTTTCATAAGGAATTAAATTCAAAACCTCTTCCGGTACAGCTTGGGCATCAATTTTTTTATAGGGGGCGCCTAACAGTTCGCTTTTTACTTTAGCGACTTCTATCTCATCTACCAGACGCCGCTCGTACAAAAGCTCTTCAGCGCTACGGTTCAGGAAGCTCGCATCTTTCAGGGTTTTCTCTGCTAACGATTCATTAAGGATGTTTCTTGTGACTAATTCTTTAAATAAGGCTTGATCAGTCATGTAATTTTAGAACGGTAGAAATGGATTGCTCCGGCCGGTGGCGGCTGGTGTAATCGCGGTACCGTACTGACGCAAAAGTTTAAAGGCTGGTGACGACAAAACACTGTCTGGATCAAAAGAAACTTGAGAAAGCTGACTTACCTCTTTAAGCGAACCAGGCACTACCACCTCTATAAGTTCTGGTTTTTTGAAAAATAGAAAGTAAGCGCCCAAGAAAAGAACGACGATAATAATAATAGTGGTAAGCAGGGCGACCCAATTAACCGGTTTTTTTTCTTCTTCAACTACAATAGCCATAGGGTGTTTGCTATAATGTTAATTTTAGCAAATAAAGCCGATTCCTTTGTTGGGGTGATTAGCATTATTGGCAGTTATTCCCACTATCCGCGATTATTCCTGATAAAAGGTTTCGACCGTTAAAGTTAAAGAAAAGTTTTCGATCTGGGGGGTGGGGGCCGGTACCAGATGGAGTTCCCGTACGTTTATAACCCTTACATTGGTTTCAAGTGATTTTAAAAACTGCTTCAGGTTCTCGTAGGGACCGGTAAGGGTTAAGCTAATTTCGAGAGACCCCAATCTCCGGATAAGCGGTTGCTTTGCCGCCTCAAAAGCAAGAGGTCTTATGGAAAAAGTCCCTAATTCAACTTTTGACAAATTGGCAATTGACTGAATTTGATTCAAAACTTGGGTAACGTTCTCTTGTTGGGGTAAAGCTAAAGAAACGGTTTCTTGAAGTTTAGCCAGGGACTGGAACCGGCCAATAAGAGCTTGAACTTGAGAAACGGCATTCTTTTGGTTCGTAAAAAGAGTTTGTTTTGAGACAAGGAGTGCTCTTTTTTGAGCTACCTCGCTCAGTTCGGGTCTTATAAGGGCTGTGTAAACAACAAGGATACCGATAAAAAGGAGACCAGCCGATCCTATACTTAAAATTCTTTTGGTAGATGTTTTCATAAGGCGGGCTTCTTAAAGAAATCAGAATTAAAGAAAATGGTTAATCCAAAACTAACTCCACCCCGGTCAGTATTCATCTGGTTTAGTTGGATCCGATCTACCTCTGTCTGCTCATCAAATATTTGAAGCTGTCCCACTAAAACCTCGCTTCTGGCGGCAATTCCTTTTAAATTTAAGGCGTCCTCAGCGGAAGAAAAATTGGCATCAGTATAGTAAACTTCGCCCAGCGTATTTTTCTCAAGAAACTCAAAGATGTTTGCCGTAAACTCGTGGCGGTCAAGAATTTTTTTAAGATTAACAAGTTGAGAATAAAAGTTAATGAAGCTTTCCTGTTCTTCTTCGCTTACTTGTTCGGCTAAATCCTCAATTTTTTTATCAAGAGCAGAGGCTTGGCTGTTTACATAAGCCGAGTAGCCGAAGCGAAGACCAAAGAAAACAAAAAGAGAAAAAATGAAAAGGGTAAAAGCGAAAATAAAAAGCCGCCAGGGAAAGCCTACAGGAATTGTTTCAATCACGAACTGCTCTTTTAATTTAAGTTGAGGAGACGTTTCGGGCATACAATCAAAATCTCTAATTACTAATTTCTAATGGGGGTTGGAAATTTGATCTTTGGTCATTGGGATTTGATTAGAAGTTAGATATTAGTCATTTAAGTGAAGTATTTTTTAGCAAGACCGCTGGCGAGAGCTAACTCACGCCATAAATTTTTTACGATCGCCTCCAACTTCAAATCATATTCCACCTCAGCGGAGATGGCAGGTTCTTTAACTTTTAAATTCAGTTGGCTTGCAAAATATCCTTTAATACCTTCTAAATTTGCACCGCCGCCTACAAGCATTAAATCTTGAACTTTTTTCTTATAACGGTTTTCATAAAAATCGCGCGCATATCTCACTTCTTGTATTATAACATCTAAAAAGGGGGAGATTAATGTTGATAACTCAGCCTCACCTTCCCTTCCCGTAAGTCCGCGGTGGCGCTTTAACTCCTCTGCCCGTCTTATGCTTATTCCTAAACTTTTACTTAAAGCCTGACTTAGGTGAATTCCGCCGTAATCAGATGAAAAAGCGTATTTGAGGATGCCGTCTTCGGTTACCGCAATGTTTGTTGCTTCGCCGCCAATATCAATTACGAGTGTTGGATCAGCTAAATTACCCAATGCGCGAACAAGAGCTAAGCTTTCAACTTCAAGGGCAACGAGCCGAAGTCCGGCTATCTTAAAAATATTTTTGTATTTTTTAATAATGCTATTGGGAATCCCTATAAGAAGCACCCTCTGAAAACGACCGCCTCTTTCTCCTTCAAACTCTTCCACTTTAATCCAATCAATTGAAACCTGATTTATAGGGAGAGGGATGTATTGTCTGGCTTGAAAGGCAACTGACTTTTCGGTTTCTTCTTTCTTCATAAGGGGCATATCCAAGAGGGTTATAAAGGATGAGAAAGCAGGAAGGGAAGCAACGACGGTTTTGCTTTTAGGTTTCACTTCATTTAACAGAATCCTTAAAAGCTCCGCCGCCTTTTCTTCTACTATTTCTAAAGAACTGGTCTGAATTATCTCATTAGGATGCTCAAGATATTCTTTGGTTGTGAGAATCCCGTAATTTAGAAGCTTAAACTTAACTCCTTTTTTTGCAATTTCGGCAAGTTTGATTGAGGTGGTACCGATGTCTATGCCTAAAACCGAACCGGCCCGCAGAAAATTTATTATATCCCGGAGGAAATTTAAAATCCCAAGTTTCATATCTTTTTATTTTAACACGATATAAAATAATGAGAATGAACTTCAGAAAAATCGCCGCTGGCTTTTTAAATATAATTCTCCCGCCGCTCTGTCTTATCTGCAAAAAACGAACTGCTAACGCTTTGTGCAAAAGGTGCGAAACAAAAATAGATGTTTTGAACGCTTTTTACTGTCCCCGATGCCGCCGCCGCTTAGTAAAATCTCTGCGTTGTCCGGTCTGTAAAACGCCTCAGGCGCTTAGTGAAAGGTTTATCCTTGCCGCCGCCTCGTCTTACCAAAATGAAGTTGTCCGCGAACTCATCCATCTTTTGAAATACAAACAAATTAAAATTGCCCTTGCACCCCTTACGGCGATAATAAACACCTACTTAAATAAAATTTTAAGAGATGAAAAATTAAAAATAGAAAATTATGTTATCGTGCCAATACCGCTTCATCCGCGGCGGGAACGCAAGCGCGGCTTTAATCAAGCCGCTATTATTGCCGAAATCGTGCGTCAATATTTGAAAGTCCAGTCCCCTAATATTAACATTGAAATTGAAACCGGCAATCTTATCCGCATTAAAAACACCAAATCCCAAATTAAACTAAAAAACCACGAAGAACGGAAGAAAAACATTGATGGCTGTTTTGCGGTTAGCTATCCGGAACGAATTGCTGGTCAAAATATCATTCTTATTGATGACGTCTTTACCTCCGGCGCAACCATGCGGGAGGCAGTGAAAGTTCTGAAAGAAGCAGGGGCTAAGAAAATTATTGGTTTTGTGGTAGCTAAAGCTTAAAATCCCAAATTACAAATTCCAAACAAATTCCAATGAAGGGGATTCCAAAACTTTTGGAAGTTGGTGTTTGGTTGTTATTAGGCGGTTGGGATTTGTAATTTTAAATCAGCGCTCTCTAAAGATTCTTCTCTTTATAGGCCCGGCAGGGCCGCCTGAATTTACTTCCCGCTCAGCAGTACAAGAGGCGCCTGATTTGTCTGTAACAGTAAGAGTTGCTCGTGATGGCAGTTGTGGGAAAATTACAAATACTGACTGACCGGCTTCCACTTTTTCCGCTGTAGGCGGCGCCGCATTTTGAAAAGTCCACTTCCAGCTCTGTAAGGAGTATTCGCCGCCCGAACGGTCAGAACTAATATCAGTAAAAGCGGTAATGGTGCCGGTGGCAGTTGGATCAGGCGACATGGTGAAAGCAACAAGCGGTAAGTAGTGGGTAGGAGTGGTGGTAGCCTGTGATGCGCTCCAAGCTGAAAAAACCCAACCGTCGGAAGCGCTCACTTCAGCCTTGTAAGAAGTGTTGGCTTTAAGCCAAGCAGGACCATTTAAGGGGTCGTTAAGCCGGTAGCTTGGCTGGCCGCCATCAGTACCAGTAACTTGGGTTTCGAAAGTAACGCTATTATCTTGTGTATTTACAAATTTAATCTTAAATTCCTTCTGAATATTATTATCAGGGTCAGTATAAGTCCAAGTGACTCTGTAAAAGGGAGTGGCTGAACACCACGACTCAGCTGGTCCTTCAATCTTCACATTGCTTACCGTTGGCGGGCGATTCACTAAGCTGGCCCGCACGGTGCAGTGTTGGCAATAGGTTTTGTTATTCACAGTCGTTGGCCCAAATACAATCCAGCCGCCGATATCTCCTGCCCAAGCTTCCCCAGAAAACTTACCAGTTGTAGAATCAAAATTCACGCCGTAATTATTATCGCTAAGATGAACCCAACCGTCCCAAGCTGTCGTCCCCTGGCTAAATGACTTCGGTCCGACAAAGCGGGCCCAGCCGGATAACTTGCCGTCAGCATTAAGGCTCGCCTGGCAAGTAGCCGAAGGACAGCCATTTAAATCTGGCGGATGAAAAGAAAGCCAGCCGTAATGTTCTGACCAGGCATTACCGGTTACAAGTCCATTGCGGTCAATCTGAACACTGTATTTTACTGCTGAAGCCGCAGAATTGTTCTCTGACTCGGAATTAAACTTAATCCAACCAATACCAGCTCCAGTCCCGTCACCAGGCACATCAGCCCAAGCCACTCCTTGAAGAATATTGGCTATATCAAGATTAACACTCGCTTTATTAGAGTAGTCGGAACTACCCTCGCCTTTCTTTACTCGGGCCCGATAAATATAAGTCTTTCCTAAAGTGAGATTTTCGTCGCTGTAACTTCTCCCCTGACGTGCCTGGCTTGTTGGTGAAAGTGAGGCGATCACTGTAAATTGCTCATCTGAAGTTGCCCGCTCTAACTCTAAGGTTGAACCCGCTAAAATGATTTCTTCATCCCAGCTAATAAGATTGTTGGCTTGAGTCATGGTCGCATAAACAATCCGCGCCTCTAACTTCTCTGGCACAGGAATACCGGTCGTAGCACTTACAGTAGGCGACCAGAAAGAACATTCACTGCTGATGCAGGATCTTATGCGGTAATAGTAGGTCTCACCTCCAGTGATAGCAATATTGGTATCATCGTAAGAAGTTTTATCAGCACCAAGAGAGATGGTTATATAAGAAGAGAAGTTCGAATCAAGCGAACGCTGAATTTCAAAATCTGTTTCATTAGGACTCTTCTGAATATCAGTCCAGGTAAGTTCTATTTTTCTGGGGTTCTCAATAAATCTGGCGTTAAAATTTTGAGGCCGCGCCGGAATAGTCAGTGTGTCCGAAGGATCTGAAACAACCACGTGTGCGCTTCTTCTAAAATCACAGCCAAAACCGCCTACTTCCTGAGCGTAAAAAATATACTGATAAGATAAATTCTTGTCATTACCCCCTGTCTCATAAAAGTATTTTCCGTCTCTTAACCGATTCGATGTTGCTGGAATTCGGTCAATTTTTACGGCCTCTGAGTAATTTTGACCATCAGCAGAGGTTGCCACCCAAATTTCAAATCCGCCGTAATCTTTAAATAACTTGGAGATGGGTGAGCTGGTTGCCCAACTTGTTTCTATGTTGCCAGTGTCTTTAACACGGCTTGTGGCGTTAGTCGGCTTGCCTGGCTTAGAAGGCAAGGCATCTGTTGTCGCTGAAACGGGTCCAACCCAAGCCGAGTACTGACCAGCTAAACTGTCATAAGCCCTGATGCGATAGCTATTTTTTTTGCCAGGATCAATAGGGTCTTCTGAAGCGGTACCCCACAAATTACTGTCATGACTATCTATTAAAAAATATTTTTCACCGCTCTTGGCCGGTATGGATGTTTCTACCACTCCGTTTCTTTCAATCTGATACTGACTGGTCTCGCCTGTCCACTCCAACCTGATGGCGCAGGAAGAAACCGCAGCAGCAGTAAAATCAGTTGGAGCAACTGGTTGGGCCTTAACTGCTAAAGAAAATGCTCCTAAAATGGCAAAGAAAATTAAAAGTCCTAAGCTGATTTTCTTCATTTTATTATTATACTATAATAAAATAGCGTTTAACTATTTCCCATCCAGGGGGTGATGAATAAATGGCAGAAACTATCAAAAGGGGCGAGAGCCAAAACTTCATCAATCTTTGTATTGTGCAAAACAAGAAGGGTGAAGTTTTGATGATAAGACGGGTAAAAAAAGAGGTAGGAAGAAAAGGGGCTGTGCTCGAATGGGCTTTCCCGGGCGGCAAACAGCGGTTTGACGAATCGCGCGCCGAATGCGTAAGGCGCGAGACGCTTGATGAGACCGGCTATGACATAAAGTCTATTCAAGAAATTTCCATGCGGGTTCATCCTCAGTTTCTGGTTACTGTTGTTTACCATCTCTGTCAGCTTGTCTCGCCAAAACAAGTAGCTCCGCCCCGCGAGCCGCACGAAGTGGCAGAGATAAGATGGGTTAAGCCGGCAGAGGTTAAAAATTTAATCACCACTGATCTTGACTCAGGCGTTCAAAAAGCCCTTGGTTTAGACGAATAGAACCCCTTCTTTGAGCCAGAGCGCAAAAGGAGGGGTTCAAATTTTTTCCATTTAGAGCAAAATTCAGTGATTTCAATCGCCGATGCAGGCCACTTGCGTTACCGAAGGAAGTTGCTCTACTGCTTGACAGTTAAGGGGGTTGGGGGGGTCGGGATTGACCCAATACTGACAAGAGCTCAGTCCTGGATCTGAACCTAAGCGCCACTCATTTATCTCAGATATACAGCTATTCCCAAAAGCTGAGCAGGAAGGGTGATTATCAACTCGAGGCCTAAACCACTTTTTTGCTATCACCGCTGCCTTTGGGTCAGCACAAGAATCCCCGTTGTTTTTCTTAACCCCCTCGCCCACAAACTCCACGCCGTTTTTGAAAAGAGTACCGGTAAAGTTAATGTCACCCCGGACATCTAGTGTATGCTGAGGATCGCCTTGATCTGCGGCTCCGTAACCAATACCCACCTTCCCAAAAGGCACCACTAAGCCCACCGGTTTATTAGAGTCTTCGACTGCGCTTATAACAGCTGCTCCTTTAGTCACAATAGAGCCCCCTACTTCTACAGTGGTTGCAGTAAGCTTGCTTTGAGCATTTACCAACGCAAAAACAACAAGGACGCTCAATAAAACACTTGCGACGGTAGTAAGGACCACTCTTAGGAATCTTTGTCTGTCTTTCATTGTTTTTATAATTATACAAAATTGAAGTCAGCGAATGAAAGAGTTATACACAGGTATTTAAAAATGGAACGCCCCACGCTGGGATGCGTGGGGACGATTTATTGCTTAATTGCGCCTGTCTCAGCGTCGTAGCGGAGTAAACGGCTGGTATTGTTGGCTATATACACAGTGCCGTTTTCCACCACAACGTCGCCCACGAAGTCGTTGAACAACGCTGGGGACGAAGCCGTCCAGACAACGGTGCTGTCGGGCCGAACCCTAAACGGAGAAGGCATCGGTGGGAACTCGCTGGTGCCCGGCAGAATGACGTAGCCATCACTGCCATCAGTTGCAATACAAGGATTGGCAGGTTCTCTCTTAATAAACCAATCCAAATCCCCGCTTGCAGTGTGATAAGCAAGAATAACACTCGCCTTCTCCGAACCCAAAAACGTACCGGAGAAACCACCGAGATACAGCCGTCCGGAGTTTTCCGCCAGCGAAACCTCGGGATTCACCTGCAGCAGTGAGTCTCCCCACTGACTGAGCCAGCGACGGCTTCTGAGGTCCTTATCGTATGCAACGACAAAAAAATCAAAACCGCCGGCGCCGTCTGGCCTCTCGTTGACCAAGTCGCTCGAGGTTGTGCCGCCGATATAGATGGAGTTGTTATCAACGGCGACCGAATGAAATACCGTGACGACGCCACCCACGCTACGATTCTCAAGCGTTCGTGTGACAGCTCCGTCCTCAAGAGCCAACCTGAAAATGTAGGGGAGAGTGACTAGGTAAACACCGGATTCGTCAACGGCGATACTGCTACAATCTCCACCAGTACCGACAAGCGTACTCCAGACGAGAGCGCCCGTATCTGCATCTCGCTTGTCAACGTACAACTCTAGCGAGCTGGGGATGGAAAATGTGCCGAACACTCGGCCGACGTATAAGGCTCCGTGGCTTACGGCGATGTCGCAGACCCCTTCGGACTCCGGCGTACTCGTCTCCGCAAGCCACAACCTCTTACCATCCAGACCGAATCCCGCAACAAAAATGTCGCGGAGCCAGGCCCTAGTCACCGAGTCCTGGGTGGAGCCGATAACATAGACGCCGCTCTCGTCTGCAGCGACACCGGTCATCAGATACTTCGCCGGCAGTGTCCAGAGCGTGGAATCTCGCACCGTGGTGAAACTCCAGCGATGCTCGCCTTCCATCACGTTTCCGGCCAAGTCCTTTACGCC